>Ga0209461_10000360_pt1 | contig 15852 bp, 17 predicted proteins | sample AgamicAsMarz_FD_187162 | JGI IMG/M metagenome (GOLD analysis project Ga0209461, IMG submission 187162) | Agave microbial communities from Guanajuato, Mexico - As.Ma.rz (SPAdes) (version 2) | ecosystem: Host-associated > Plants > Phyllosphere > Phylloplane/Leaf | place: Guanajuato, Mexico... | reverse complement strand
GCCAACGACCAGGTCACCCTGGACGTCGAGGGCAACAGTGTCAACATCCCGATCGGCGCCAACGGCAGCACCGAGGTCGGTGGCCTGAACGTGACGGTGAAGGAGGTCACCGGCGACAAGGTCGTCGAGTCGTCGTTGAGCGAGGTTCCCAGCGCGAACAGGGCGAACTCCGCCGCCACAGCCCAATCCGCCAACCCGGTTGTCTTCGCCCGGGTGTCCGAAGACGGGCTGGTGGACTCGTCCAACTCGAAGGGCCTCGGCAGCGCTGACGTCGATAACCCCGAAACCGGCGTCTACTGCATCAAAGTGCAGGCCTTCAGTCCCCGCGGAGGGCAGGTGTCGCCGCAGGCGGACGTCGGCGACAAAACCACCGTTGCCCATCTCAAAGTCGGCGGCAGCGGCAAATGCGCGGCGCCCCAGGTCGAGGTCCGGACCTGGAACCCCGTCACCGGAGTGGCCGTCAAAGCCGCCTTCTACGTGATGCTCTATCACTGATCCCTCCAACTAACGGAGGAGGTCTCGTGAAACATGTACGCAGGCGGCTGAGCTATGCCAACGTGATGTCGTCGATCGCCGTCTTCCTCGTCCTCGGCGGAGCGACGGCCTTCGCCGCCAAGAAGATCGGCACCAACCAACTCAAGGGCAGCTCGGTGACCACCGGCAAGATCAAGAAGGAAGCCGTCGCCAAGGCCAAGATCAAGAGGAACGCGGTCGACGGCAGCAGGGTCCGCAACGGCTCGCTGACCGGCGCCGACGTCGATGTCGCAACCCTGCCGACCGTCCCCAGCGCCGCCAGCGCGCAACCGGTCGCCTTCGCCAGGGTGAGTGCGACGGGTAGCCTCGACGCGGCGAACTCGAAGAACGTCGGTTCGGTCACCCATGTCGGCGCCGCGCTCTACTGCTTCTCCGGTTTGCCCTTCACGCCGAAGGGCGGTCAGGCGACGGTCGACTTCGGCGAAAGCCAGTTCCAGTCGACCCAGTTCGGGCTCGGGGACGTGAAAGGGGCCTGCCCAGCTGGCACCCAGGCGTTCGTCTTCACGCTGGACAACGACGCCGCCGCCGCCGACCCAGCCGGTTTCTTCGTCGTCTTCTACGGCTGAGCGAGGCTCAGATCGGGCGGCGGGCGTGCTTGGGGTCGAGCTCGCCTGCCGCCTTGGCCTCGGCCCGCTTCGCCCAGCGGTTCAGCTCGCGGCGGGCGAGGACCATCTTGTGGACCTCGTCGGGCCCGTCGGCCAGGCGCAGCATGCGGCTGAAGCGCCAGAGCGCCGCCAGCGGCGTGTCGTCGGTCATCCCCAGCGAGCCGTGGACCTGGATCGCCCGGTCGAGCACGTCCATCACCATGTTGGCGGCGATGATCTTGATCGCCGAGATCGCCTGCCGGGCGGCGCGCTTGCCCTCGGTGTCCATCTTCCAGGCGGCGTAGAGGGTGAGCAGGCGGGCCTGGTCGATCTCCATCCGTGAGGCGGCGATCGCCTCCTGGACGAACTGCTTCTCGCCCAGCGGTCCGCCGAAGGCCTGACGCTCGTTGGCCCGGTGGCACATCATCTCCAGCGCCCGCTCGGCGGTGCCGATCGCCCGCATGCAGTGGTGGATGCGCCCAGGCCCGAGGCGGTCCTGGGCGACGACGAAGCCCATGCCCTGACCGCCGAGCAGGTTGGCGGCGGGCACGCGGCATCCTTCGTAGCGGATCTCGCAGTGGCCGGGGCCGGCGGTGTGGCCCATCACCGGGATCGGCCGGACGAGGTTGAAGCCCGGGGCGTCGGTCGGCACGCAGATCATCGAGGCGCGTGCGTAGGGGTTGGCCTCGGGGTCGGTGACGACCATCGCGATCGCCAGGTCGGCGCCGACGGCGCCCGAGGTGAACCACTTGTGGCCGTCGATCACCCACTCGTCGCCGTCGCGCACGGCGCGCGCCTGCAGCAGCGTCGGGTCCGAGCCGGAGACGTCGGGCTCGGTCATCGAGAAGCAGGAGCGGATCCGGCCCTCGAGCAGCGGCTCGAGCCAGCGCTCTTTCTGCTCCTCGCTGCCGTGCTCGGCGAGGATCTCCATGTTGCCGGTGTCCGGTGCGGCGCAGTTGAAGGCCATCGAGCCGGCGACCGGGCTGCGGCCCATCTCCTCGCAGAGCAGGCCGTACTCCCAGTTGGTCAGGCCGGGGCCGTAGCGCTCGTCGGGCATGAAGAGGTTCCAGAGGCCGTCGGCCCTGGCGCGCTCACGGACCTCGATCAGGATCTTCGGGTAGGGGACGCCGGGGCCGACCTCGTCGTCGAGCGCCTCCATGATCTCCCGCTCCTGCGGGTAGACGTGCTCGTCCATGAAGTCGAGGATGCGCTCGCGCAGCGTCTCGACCTGGGGGCTGGGCGTGAAGTCCATTGCCGGAAAGCTACCTGCGATAGCGCGCGAACAGCTCGCCGTCCTGCTCGAGCAGCCAAGCCAGCTCGAGCTCGGCGACGCCGGGGAGCACACCCTCGAGGATGCTCGGGGCCGTCCCCCCGGCCAGCTTCGGCGCGATCGTCAGGAAGAGCTCGTCGACGAGACCGAGCGCCTCGAGCGAGGCGTGGAGCCTCGGGCCGCCCTCGCAGAGCAGCGCCCTGACGCCCTCCGAGCGCAGCGAGCTCAGCAGCTGTGACGGGTCGACGCGCCCCTCGGGGCCGCTCTCGACCACGATCAGCCGTTTGGAGAGGCCGCTGTAGCGCTCGGCGCGCATCGTGCCGGCGCCGATCATCACCGCGTCGAAACGCTCGCGCAGCCCGACCAGCATCTCGGTGTCGGCATCCGAGCCGATCGGGCCGGAGCGCCCTTCGATCGTCGCCCGCCCGTCGAGGGTGACGACGAAGTTCATCGCCAGGAAGGGACGATCGTCGCGTTCCTGCTCCCAGGGCCGGTAGGCGTCGAGCTGCTGCGGGACCGTGGTCGGGCCGGGATCGGGTAGTAGGCGCTGCATCGCCCGAAGAGCCTATTGCCGACTTCGTCGTTAGTAGTCCAATAGGACGGATAAAGGCGAAGTCAGCGCTCTCAGGAGTAGTCGTGCCAGCCAGCGAACTCGCGACCGGCGAACTCCTGCAGGCCGGCGACGTCGGCTCCGAAGCGGCCGCGCAGGGTCTCGAGGAGGTCGTCGGGCAGCTCCGGCTTTGGCGCCGGCGGCTTCTCCGGGTCGTGCACGACCTTCTCGACCAGCCAGCGCAGCGACTCCGGCAGGCGGTCGAAGTTGCGGTCGAAGGAGCGCAGCCCCGGCAGTTTGACCAGCTTCTCCATCAGCTGGTATTTACCGCCCTGCTTGGCGCTCGACTTCTCCCACTCGCGGTCGAACTGCTCCGAGGTGAAGCTCTCGTCGACGCCGGCGAAGCGGAAGGCCTTGCGCATCGTCTCCTCGCGTTCGCCCTGCAGCTCCTCCTGGGTGACGATCTCGATCTGGGCCCGGTCGAAGCGCTCCAGGTAGGGCTGCAGCTGCATCCAGTACATCGAGCGGTGGACGTAGGAGGAGTCCGGAGCGGAGAGCGTGGGAATGAGCTCGCGGGTCTCGTAGCCGGCGCCGGTCGCGTGCACCCAATGCGAGAGGATGCGCTTGATCGGGTCGCGCACCATGTAGAGCAGCCTCGCGTCCGGGCAGTGCTGGCGGATGCGCTCGGCGACGCCGTCGAAGCGGGGCAGGTTGGTGTAGTGGGGGGAGGACTCGCCGCGCACCTTGCAGCGGCTGTCGAAGCGGCTCGCGTACCAGTCGAGGCCGAGGTCCCAGTTGAGCTCCTCGACGAAGAAGTTGAGCTCCTTCGGCTTCGACATCTGGATCTCGGGGTGCAGCCCCAGGTAGTGGTGGATGCTGGTCGTGCCGCACTTTAGGCCGCCGATGATGATCAGGTTCGGCAGCTCGGCGTGGCGCTTGCGCCGCCGCCGCCAGGGAAACCTGCGGTCGCCAGTGTAGCGCTCGCGGGCACGCGCGCACATCGCCTCATCGGCGGGATCGCGGGGTACCTCGGCAGCCGGGATCTGCGTCTCGGTCTCTGACACGAGCGGGCTAGTGTAGCTGCGATGCCGTCTGCCGATCTCAGCTCCAGCTTCAACTCCTTCTTCAACGCGGCTGAGGCCTTTTTCGAGAACCTCTCGCGGATCGAGTGGGGCGCCTTCGGGCTGGCGCTCGTCTTCCTACTGGGAATGCAGCTCTGCCGCGCCTGGGCCTGGCGCAACGTGCTGCGCGCCGCCTACCCGGGCGCGCCGATCCCGTTCCTGCAGCTGGGCGCCGCCTACCTCGCCGGCGCCGGGATCAACGCGATCCTTCCGGCCCGGGCCGGCGACGTCACCAAGGTCTTCCTGGTCAAGCGCCAGATCCCGGACTCCTCCTACCCGGCCGTCACCTCCTCCTTCCTCGTGCAGACGATCTTCGACACCACGATCGGAGTGCTCGTCCTGCTCTACGCGATCACCCAGGGACTGCTGCCGGAGCCGCCGCGACTACCCAACCTGCCCGCCTTCGAGATCGCCTTCTGGGCCGAAAACCCGCGGATCTTCCTGATCGCGGTCGGCGTCCTGCTGGCGGCGATCGCGATCGGCATCTACCTGCTCGCCCACCGCGTGCGGCGCTTCTGGGCCCGCGTCCGCCAGGGGGTCGTGATCCTCACCCAGCCGCGCCGTTACCTGCGCGAGGTCGCCGCATGGCAGGGGATCGGCTGGCTCTGCCGTTTCGCCGCCTTCTGGTTCTTCCTCGAGGCCTTCGGCATCGGCGGCTCGGTCGGCAACGTGCTGCTGGTGATGAGCGTGCAGGCGATCTCGACGATCGTGCCCTTCACCCCGGGCGGCGCCGGCGCCCAGCAGGCCCTCCTGGTCGCCACCCTGCATGGGCCCTCGCGCGCCGTCGTCCTCTCCTACTCGGTCGGCACCCAGATCGCGATGGCGGCCTGGTCGGTGGTGCTCGGCTTCGCCGCGATGGTCCTGGTGTTTCGCACCACGGATTGGCGCGGGTTGGTCAGGCAGGCAGAGGAGGACGCCGACGGCGAGAAGGTAGCCGCCCCGACTAGCCCCTGAACCGGCGGATCATCCTTGGCGAGTCGCGTTTTCCTTTCGGCGGGTCGATGTGGCCGTCGAGGTGGAGCTCGTCCTCGAGCTCGTCGAGCGCCTCGCGGATTCGCGCCAGGCGCTCGGCCGCGGCCTGCCCGTCCAGCTCGCCGTCCGCCTCGCGCTCGTCGCGGCGGCGGTTGAGGCGTTCGTCGATCGCCTCCATCGCCCGCACCTCCTCGAGGCTGTTGATCAGGATCGCGATCACCATGTTGATCAGCAGGAAGGAAGCGATCAGGACGTAGCTGACGAAGTAGATCCAGGCCCAGGGGTGGGCGTCGATCACGCTGCCCATGATGTCGGGCCAGCTCTCCAGGGTCAGCACGACGAAGAGCGAGAGCATCGCCTCGCCGATGTCGTTCCAGTGCTCGGGATCGGTCTCGGCGAAGAGGATCCAGCCGAGGATCCCGTAGATGTAGATCAGCAGCGAGGTGAGCATCGCCATGCTGCCGATCGGCGGCAGGCTGGTCGCCATGCCGCGGATCAGGAAGCGCAGGTCGGGGAAGATGCTGACCACGCGGACGATCCGCAGCAGCCGCAGCAGGCGCAGGATCGTCGCGTTCTGGCGCAGGCCGGGGAGCAGGGCGGCGCCGATGACGACGAAGTCGAAGACGTTCCAGCCGCTCTTGAAGTAGTCCTGGGGACGGCGGCCGTGGGCTGCGATCCGGATCGCGATCTCGATCACGAAGATGCCGAGGAAGGCGTCGTTGAGTGCTTCCAGGGCGCCGCCGTACTCGCTGTCGATCGAGTCGTAGGTCTCGAGCCCGAGCACGACCGCGTTGGCGACGATCACGCCGAGGATGAAGAGCTGGAAGCGGCTCGAGTCGGCTACTCGTTTGCAGGCGGCGGCCATCGGGTCCGCATGGTGCCATGCCTCAGCTCGACCAGCCGGGATGGCGGCCGGGGATGAGCCACTGCCAGGGCGGGCGCTCGGCGGGCGGGAACTCGTAGTGGTTGCGGCCCGGGAGCGTCTCCAGCGGGATCAGGATCGGGGAATCCGAGATCAGGACGCGGACCCCGCTCGCGGCTTCGACGTCGGTCTGACTGGCGCGGCGGGCGATGCGCTCCCAGCCGAGGCCGGGCCGGTAGAGCCAGTAGCGGACCTTGACCCAGCCGAGCGAGCGGCGCCGGTCGACGACCTCGGTGAACGCGGTGGCCCGCCGGCCCGACGCGGTCAGGCGAAGGCCCGGCGCGCCCGGCAGCGGTACGGCGCAGCTCTGGCGCCGGCAGCGGCGGAAGTCGACCGGGACGAGGGGCAGGCCGGATGGTCCCGGCCTGGCGACCGGCGCCGGGGCGAGCGCCCTGACCAGGCGCGCCAGCGGCCAGCCGTAGGCGGGGACCAGGGGGTGGCGGCGGCAGGCGCCGGGCAAGCGGGGAGCGCAGCCGATCTTGGTCGCGATCGAGGCGGCGAGGCCGCGCCCTGCGTCGATCTCCCCCTCGGCCGCGACCGCGGCGACGCCGGCGAGCAGCAGCAGCGCGATCAGCGCCGCCAGCCCTGCCTGCTCGACCGAGGCGGACCCTCGCTCGGGATCTCTCTTTCCGCGCACGACCCGAAGCTAGGGCGCATCGCCGCGCGTGTGGCACGCACAGGGTCAAGCCTCTGCGCCGCGACCCAGACCGTGCTTACATGTGAGGCGTGGAGGGCAACCCCTTCAACCTCTTCGGCGACCCCGACGAGTTCCGCGCCCGCATGGAGGAGCTCTCCGAGCAGATGCAGTCCTCGCAGCGCGTCGCCTGGGCCGACAACGCGATCAAGCTGGCGGTCGAGATGACCGTGGCCTCGATCGGGCGGATCGAGCTGACCGGATCGAGCGACGAGCAGGCGATGCAGGTGCGCGACGCGATCCGCGTCCTCTTCCCGGAGGCCGTCACCCTCGTGCGCGAGGCCCGCGAGGGCCTCTCGTAGGTCTCTGGCGCGAGAGGCGCTACAGAAGCTCGAGGTGCAGAGAGACGGTGCTGCCACGTTTGAAGATGGCGGCGACAAGCTCCAGCGGGACCGCGACGAGCAGGGCCGGGATCGCGACGATGACGGTGATCGTCGCGTCGAGACGGCGCTGCCACGGGCGCTCGGCGGGGACGCTTTCGGCGCGGCTGAGCCTTGCCAGGGCGACGTTGCGACCGAAGGTGAAGCCGTTGAGCACGGTCTGCCACATCGTCGCGATCGCCGCGCCGGGTGACCAGCGGGTGGCGGTCACAACCTGATCGCGCCGGGCGACGAGGCGGCGAACGGCCTCGACCGTGAACAGGTAGCGGCGCCCGGGCTCGAGCCCGGCCCAGCCGGCGCCGCCGAACCAGGCCGAGAATGCGCCCCGGTTGGCGATCCGCAGCGTCTCGCCCTCGCGCAGCCGGTCCAGCTCGGCCAGGGCCTCCTCGCCGGAGCCGGCGGCGCCGACCGCGCCGAGTCCGCAGCTCTCGCACCTCTTCACCGGCCCGGCGAGACCGGGGCGGGTGTCGATCCAGCCGAAGAGGGGCTCGCCGCAGGCGGGGCAGGGCGGATTCTCGGGCCCGGCTCCGGCCTCCAACGGCACGACGGGCGTCTGTCTGGCGGCATGCATGCCGGTAGCGTACGGCCCGTGCGGCTCAGCGAGATCATGACCGCCGGCGTCGTCACCGCCTCGCCGGATGCCAGCGCCCTCTCGACGGCGCGGCTGATGCGCGATCACCGGGTCGGCTCCGTGGTCGTCGTCGACCCCGGTGGCGCGCCGGTGGCAATGGTCACCGACCGCGACCTCGCCGTGCGGGTCTTCGCCGAGGGCGTCGATCCCGAGTCTCCCGTCGGCGAGCACGCCTCGCGCCCGCTGGTCTGCGGCGAGCCGGCGATGGAGCTCCATGAGGCGGCGGCGCTGATGGTCCAGCACCGCGTGCGCCGGCTCCCGGTCGTCGACGGCGAGGAGCTGGCTGGCATCGTCACCCTCGACGACGTCGCCGTTCGCAGCGGCAACCTCGAGGTCGCGCAGCGGATGACCGCCGACGTGATCGAAGGCGCCCTGCCGCAGTTCTACTTCCGCGAGCGCGGCTAGGGTCCGCCCCGATGGAGGCTGTGTCCGGACGGCAGGAGATCCTCGCCCGTGAGCGGAGCTGGTCGCTGCCGGTTGCCCTGATGACCCTCGTCGCGATCGCCATGCTCGTCGCCTCGGCGATCGCGATCAGTCCGGTCAACGGCGACGGCGACGCCGAGATCCTGCGCGCCGCGCATGAGCACAGGTCCGCCGTCATCCTCTCGGGCGTCCTCCAGGCCGCCGCCTTCGCGCTGCTGGTGGCGCCGTTGATCTACCTCTTCCGCGCCGCCCAGGCTCGCAGCCCCCGGGTGCGCGCTCAGCTGATCGGCCTGGTCATCGCCGCGCCCCTCTTCCTGGCGACCGCCTCGGTGCTGAAAGCGGTCTCCACCGAGGAAGCCGCCTCCGATTTCACCGCCGGCAAGGCGAGCGCCGACCTCAGCGTCCAGGAAGCGAAAACCGAATGCCGCGACGAACGTCGGGACGACCCCGACGGGTTCCGCGACGAGTACGCGGGTCCCGGCGAGCCCGAAGGCGGGGTCCTGCGCTGCGCCGAGGAGACGGTGACCGACGACGCCGCCACCAACGCGATCACCGACGCTTCGCTCAACCTGGCCGCGATCGGGTTTGGGCTCGGCGGCCGCCTCGGCCTCGCCTTCTCCCTCCTCTACACCTGCCTCTGGGCGATGCGGACGGGACTGCTCAGCCGCTTCTGGGGCTCGCTCGGCATGGCCATGGGCGTCGCCGCCTTCCTGCTCGTGGTCCAGTTCACCTTCGTCTGGTTCCTCTACTTCGCCTTCCTGCTGATCGGCTGGGTCCCCGGAGGAAGACCCCCAGCCTGGGCCGCCGGAGAAGCCATCCCCTGGCCATCTCCCGGAGAGAAAGCCGCCCAAGAACTGGAAGCGCCTGAGCCCGCCGCTTCAGAACTGGAGTCGTCTGAGCCCACCGACTCCGAAGAGCACAACGGCGAGCTCCGCAAACGCAAGCAGCGCGACTAGCTCGTCAGCAGCTACGTGTCATAGGAGAGGCCCAGTAGGGGTGAAGCGTCTTGTACTTTTTCGGCGTCCCAACCTCGGCAGGCCCGAGCACGCCGACCGAAAAAGTTAAGCGAAACCCCTGCTGGGCCTCTCCTGCTCAGGCAGCCGCTATTTCAGCCGGCGCCAGCGGATTCGCCTCGCCCGCGACCGTCTTCCGGTAGGGCATCCAGCCGCGGAAGTTGCCGCTCCACTCGCCCTGCTCCAGCTCCCGCGTTCGCAGCGGGCGCGCCGGGTGCTCCATCGGCGACATGTGGCCGCTCTCGATCAGGCGGTCGTGCAGGCCGAGGTCCGCCTCCAGGTCCCTTGTCCCGGCGTGGGTCAGGTAGCTGACCCGCGCGCAGCGCCCGGCCGAGATCTTGATCAGGACCTCTTCCGAGGCGGCCTCCTCGCGGTCGGCCTCGCGAACCAGCGGCAGGTGCCACTCGTCCCAGCTCAGCTCGGTGGGGACGGAGCCTTCGACCGCATCGCGCATCATCGTCGCGATCAGCTTGATCTCCGGCTGCGCGTCGGCGTGGCAGCGCAGGTTCCAGAAGTTCTCCCACTCGGTCGCGGTGACGATCACCGTGTGCCACATGAAGGGCTCGAGCAGGCGGTTGGCGACCTGCTTGTGCACGTTCAGCCACCCGTCCGGTCGCTCACCCGATTTGACCGCCGCCTCGACCTGCTCGAGGAAGGCGAGCAGGTCGGCCTGGACGCGCACCTCGTCGGGGCTGGCGACGAGCCCGAGGACGTGGCGCACAGCGTCGTCGCGCGCCTGCAGCCACTCGCGCTCCGCCGCCCGCTGGGCCTTGCCGGCGAGCGGCGGGCCCGCCTGCATCCCCGGCTGGTTGGAGCCGAACTCGATCGGCACGTAGGGATGCTCGAGCACCCTGCGCACCTGCTTGACGATCGGGATCGCGCGCGAGCTGGCCGAGTTGCGCGAGAAGACGCGGTGGGTATTGAACTCGGCGAGGATGAAGCGGGGGAAGGTCGTCTCCAGCGTCGTCAGGCGATACCCCGCGGGAGAGCGCGAATCGGCGAGGATCTTGACGTCGAATCCCATTGCTTTGGCTATTACAGCGAATCAAACGGGCGGACTTTTGTTTGATTAGCTAGTCCTCGCTCTCCCGCGCTGGATCAGTCTCATGTCGTCTTCGTCCGCCAACCGTCCTTCCCAGCCGCGCAGCATCGGCGCGCGCTTCCTGCTCGGCGGCCTGGCGGCGATCGGGATCGCGGTCATCGCCCCGCTGACGATCGGGTCCTTCTCCGGTGGCCAGGCGTTACTGACCGCGGCGATCGAGGCGGTCTGCATCGTCGTCGTCGGGATCAGCGCCCTCGCCCTCGCCCGCCGCCTGCAGGCCAGCCACGACGAACTCTGGGACCTCTCCCGTCGCGACGAGCTGACCGGGGTCGGCAACTACCGCGCCCTGCACGAACGACTCGACGAAGAGGTCTCGCGGCACGCGCGGCACCAGCGCGAGTTCTCGCTGATCCTGATCGACCTCGACGGGTTCAAGCAGGTCAACGAGGCTCTCGGTCACCTCGAGGGCGATCGGTTGCTCGCCGAGATCGGCAACGCGCTGCGCGACGAGGTGCGCGGCGCCGACTCGGTCTTCCGCCAGGGCGGCGACGAGTTCGCGGTGATCGCGCCCGAGACCAACGGCGAAGAGGCGGAAGACGTGGCGGCGCGCCTACGCGCCCGGGTCCGCGACTGCGGCCGGGACGGGGTGCGGGTCTCGGCCGGGGCGGGCTACGCGATCTTCCCGGGCGACGGCCGCACCGTCCACGAGCTGATCAGCTGCGCCGACCGCGACCTGCTCGGCGCCAAGCACAACAACAACGCTGCGCTGGCCGACCGCCGCTGACCCCCTCAGCGCGGCGCCGGCGGCGCCGCCATCAGCTCGATCCGGTGGCCGCCGGGCGCGATTGCGTGGGCGCGGGGCTCGCCCCAGTGCTCGCGCCGGCCCTCGACCTCGAAGCCGTGCTCGCGCAGCCGCTCCACCGCCGCCTCGAAATCGGCCGCGACGACGGCGGTGTGACCGCGGCCGGGCACGGTGGGCGCCTCGGTCGGCATCAGGTGGATCTGCGTCCCGTCCCGTTCGAGCCAGGTGAACTCGGCCAGCGAGGCCGGCGGTTCGACCTCGGCGAACCCGAGCAGCTGCCAGAACTCGACCGCGCGCGCGATCTCCACCGGACGGACCTCGATCCCGACATGGTGCAGCATCAGAGCACTAGGGATAGCAAGGCCGCGGCGACGACGATCGCGGTCGACCAGGTGACCGCCTCGGCGGTGATCTCCATGTCGAGGCCGTAGGCGTGGGCGACGACCATCGAGTTGAGCCCGGTCGGCATCGCCGCCAGCAGCAGGTAGGAGGCGGGCAGCTCGACCAGCGGCGCCGCGAGCAGGATCAGCAGGCCGGGCGCGACGACGAGCCGCGAGACGACGGCGAGGGCGACGGGGCGCGAGAGCGGCGGCGGCATCGGCAACTCGCCGTGCTTGGAGTTCTCGGCCAGGGTGGCGCCGACGGCGAAGAACCCGATCGGCAGGATCGCGATGATGAGGGCCTGGGAGAGGTCGACCGCCAGGTCGGGCGCCAGCGCCTCGGGCGCGATCAGGGCGGCGAGCGCGGCGTAGAGCGGCGGGTTGCGGGTGAAGAAGGCGCGCACCCGGTCCCGCGGTCTCTCGCCCGCCCGCAGCCCGAACGCGGCCCCGACCGCGAAGGCGCCGAGCAGCAGCGCCGGGGCGCAGACGAGGATGTCGTAGAGGACCGCGGTGGAGAGCTCGTCGCGGCCGAGCAGGGCGATGGTCAACGGGTAGCCGAGATAGGCGCTGTTGACCGCCAGCACCGTGCAGATCACGGCGCCGGTCTTGTGGTTGGGCAGTCCGAGCACGCGGCTCGCCACCCACCATGCGAGCACGGCGGCGAGCGAGACCGTGACCAGGCCGAGGACGATGCCGATCCCGGAGTCGAGGTCGACTTCGACCACGGCGAGGTTGAAGAAGACGACCGGCGGGACCAGCACGTAGAGGATCAGCATCAGCGCCCGCCGCGAGGCGGTCGCCGCTCCCTGCGGCCAGCGCCGCTCGGACCAGACGCCGACGGCGACGGAGATGGCGATCGCGGCGGTTGTCAGCAGGACGCCCATCGGCGGCGCACCCTTTCAGGTAGCCGGTACGAGGGCGTTACGCGTACAGCGCCTCGATCTCCGCCTCGTACTTGCGCTCGATCGGGCGGCGCTTCAGCTTCATCGTCGGCGTCAGCTCCTCGCCGCCCGGGGCCCATTCGCCCGAGAGCACCCGGAAGCGCTTGATCTGCTCGACCCGGGAGAGGCGCTGGTTGGCCTCCCCGACCGCCTGCTCGATCTCGGCCGCGACCTCCGACTCCTCGCCGGAGAGGCCGCGGGCGGCGAGCGTTTCGGGGTCGAGCGTGATCAGGGCGACGTTGTAGGGCCGGCGGTCGCCGATCGCGACCGCCTGGGCGATCAGCGGCGAGGCCGACTTGACCTTCGACTCGATGTTGGCCGGCGACATGTTCTTGCCGGCCGCGTTGATGATCAGCTCCTTCTTGCGGTCGACGATCTTGAGGTAGCCCGCCTCGTCGAATTCGCCGACGTCGCCGGTCAGCAGCCAACCATCGTCGGTGAACGTTTCCGCGGTCTTCTCGGGCATGTTGCGGTAGCCCTTCATCACGATCGGGCCGCGCACCATCACCTCGCCGTCCTCGGCGAGTTTGACCTCGACGCCGGGGAGCGGCGGCCCCACCGTTCCGACCCGGACCCGGCCCGCCGGGTTGAGCGTCGCCACCGCGCAGGTCTCCGACATCCCCCACAGCTCGCAGATCTCGATCCCGATCGCGAGGAAGAACTCGAGCACGTCCGGCGGGGTGGGGGCGGCGCCGACCGCGAACCACTCGACCTGGTCGAGGCCGAGCATCGCGCGGATGCCGGAGAAGACCAGCTCGTCGGCTTTGTCCCATTCAGCCTGCAGCTCGTCGGGGATCTCGCCCTCCATGTAGGCGGCGACGTAGCGGCGGCCGATCTCCATCGCCCACTCGGTCGCCTTGCGCTTCTCGGGGTCCTGCTCCGCCGCCATCCCGGTCTCCAGCGCCGCCTTCAGCTTCTCCCAGATCCGCGGCACGCCGCCCCAGAGGGTTGGCCTGACCTCGATCGAGTAGGCGACCATCGCCCGCGGGTCGGGGCAGCAGTGGACGCAGGTGCCGTAGACCATCTGGCCGTAGAGCTGCGCCCAGCGGTCGGCGATGTGGGCGCTGGGCAGGAAGGAGATGCTGCGGCCGCCGGTGTCGGCGGCGTGCACGCCGTCGCAGGCCCGCCACTCGCTCATCATGTTGTCGTGGGTGAGCTGCACGCCCTTGGGCGGCCCGGTGGTGCCCGAGGTGTAGATCAGGCAGAGCACGTCGTCGGGCTTCACCGCCCGCCAGGCCGCCTCGAAGTCGAAGCCGGGGTCGCCCATCTCCTCCAGCTCGGCGATCGAGATCGTCCCCTCCGGAGCCTCGCCGTCGATCACGACGACCTGCTCGAGGGTCTCGACCCGCTCGCGCACCTGCAGGACGCTGTCGAGGAAGGCCTGCTCGGTGACGATCACCCGGTTGGCCGCGTCGGCGACCACGTACTCGATCTGCTCCGGCGAGGAGGTGTTGTAGAGCGAGAAGCAGGCCGCGCCGAGGTGCATCGCGGCGCAGTCGGTAAGGAAGAAGGCGGGACGGTTGACCAGCATGAAGCCGAGCGTGTCGCCGTGGCCGACCCCCAGCGCGGCCAGTCCGGCGGCCCGCTTGCGCGCCGTCTCGGCGTACTCGGCGAAGCTCGCCTCGTAGTCCGCGTCCTTCAGCCGCAGCGCCGGATTGTCGCCCTGCTCGGCAGCTGTGAGCTGAAACGCCTCGCACATAGTCGCGGCGCCAAGCGCCTGCGGCCTCCCCTCCATGCGCTGACCATAACTGCTGACTTCGCCTTTAGGCGTCCATGGGTAGGCCTAAAGGCGAAGTCAGCGCGCTAGAAGAGGGCGGCGCCGGCGTGCTCGGCGAGCTCGACCAGCGGCTGGGGGACGATCCCGAAGAAGACGACCGCCGCCGCGGCGAGCAGGGCGGGGGCGAGGAGGTAGAGCCGCCGGCCGGCTTCGGGGTCGGTCGGGTCGGCCTCGGGCGCGGCGCCGGCGATCGCCGGCTGCGTGCCGGGCTCGGCCTCGGGCCGCATCCACATCGCGGCCACCACCGGCAGGTAGTAGGCGAGCGAGATCATCGTCCCGATCGCGATGAAGACGGCGAGCCAGGTGTAGTCGCCCGCGACCAGGGCCTCGATCAGGTAGAGCTTGCCGATGAAGCCCGCGGTGGCGGGCAGGCCGGCGAGACCGAGCATCGAGATCGTCAGGGGCCAGGCGAGCAGCGGCCGCTCCCGGCCCAGCCCGCGCACCGCCTCGATGCCGTCGCCGTGCGGAGTCTCCCGCTCGCGGGCGACGATCGCGGCGAAGGCGGCGAGGTTCATGAAGGCGTAGGTGGCGAGGTAGAAGACGATCGCGTTGACGCCGGCCTCGCTGGCGACGACGAGGCCGCCGAGGATGTAGCCGGCCTGGGCGACGCCGGAATAGCCGAGCAGCCGCTTCAGCGAGCGCTGGCCGAGCGCGCCGACGTTGCCGATCAGGATCGAGGCGGCGGCGAGCACCGCGAGCGCCGGCTGCCACTCGTCGGCCTGCGGCAGCAGGGCGACGTCGAAGAAGCGGACGAAGACGGCGAAGGCCGCGGCCTTGGTGGCGACGGCCATAAAGCCGGTGATCGGCGTCGGGGCGCCCTCGTAGACGTCGGGCGTCCACTGGTGGAAGGGTGCGATCGAGGTCTTGAAGGCGAGTCCGACCCCGGCCATCGCGATGCCGACCAGGACCAACGGGTCGCCGAGCACGCCCTCGCGGGCGATGCCCTCCGCGATCCCGGCGAAGTCGGTCGAGCCCGAGCCGCCGTAGAGGAAGGCCATCCCGTAGAGCAGCGTCGCCGAGCCGAGCGAGCCGACGATCAGGTACTTCAGCCCCGACTCGAGCGAGCGCTCGTGGCGCAGGTTGGTCGCGCAGAGGATGTAGAGGGGTATCGAGAGGGTCTCGATCGCGATGAAGGCGCTGACCAGGTTCTGGGCTTGGGCGAGCAGGACCATGCCCAGAACCGAGCCGAGCAGCAGCGCGTGGTACTCGCCCGAGCCCGCCTCCTCGGCGGCGGGCTCGCGGATCGAGAGCAGCACCGTCGCCGCCGCCATCAGCAGCACGACCAGCGAGATCGAGATCGCCAGGTCGTCGAGGCGGAGCGCCCCGGCGACGAGGTCGGCGGGGTCGTTCCAGTTCCAGATCAGGAGCCCGGCGGCGATGGCGAGGGTGAGCAGCGTCAGTCCCGGCGCGCTGCGGCGCAGCGGCGAGACGGCGCTGAGCAGCACCACGCAGGCGCCGACCGTGAGCGCGATCAGCGGCGAGAGCCCGGCGTAGTCGAGGGTCGGGGCGTCGAAGTTCATCGTTTGGCCAGCTTCCCGGGCGCGGGCTCCTGGACCGCGCTGACCGCCTGCTCCACCGAGGCGTCGGTGCGCTTCAGGATCAGCTGCGGGTAGAGGGCGAGGGCGAGGATGCAGAGCACGAGCGGGACGAGGACGAGCCCGTCGCGGAGCCCGATCTCGCGCGACTCGATCCCCTCCGGCCTGCGATTGTGCATCGTCCGCTGGTAGAGGCGCAGCGCGTAGTAGGCCGACAGCGCGACGCCGACGATCGCGACGAAGGCGAAGGCGATCTTCGAGTTGAAGAGCCCGACGCCTCG
>Ga0209461_10000359_pt1 | contig 15906 bp, 15 predicted proteins | sample AgamicAsMarz_FD_187162 | JGI IMG/M metagenome (GOLD analysis project Ga0209461, IMG submission 187162) | Agave microbial communities from Guanajuato, Mexico - As.Ma.rz (SPAdes) (version 2) | ecosystem: Host-associated > Plants > Phyllosphere > Phylloplane/Leaf | place: Guanajuato, Mexico... | reverse complement strand
TGGGTACGTGACGAAAGAGAAAGCGGGTAAAGCCCGCCGAATTCGCTTTCGGTAAAGGCGCGCGCTTCGATAGCCAGCAGGGCGCGATAAATACGTTTTTCAAAGGCGGTCTGGTCTGCCACATCGGCAGGCGCGTTAAAAATCCACTGAACGATAGGCAGCTGGAACTGAAGGGCGGCCGGACGCAATACGCTGGTATCCAGCGGCAGCTCGCGCTTAAGGATCACCTCCAGCCCGTGTGCGGCCAGCGTCTCTTCTACCAGCCCTTCGGCGTTGGCGCGCAGCGCATCGTCTTTCGGCACGAAAAAGTTACCGACGCCAAAGCGACCGGAATTGAGCGGCATGCCGGTAATTTTGCGGAAAAAGTGCAGTGAAATATCAACGTTAACACCTGCGCCGTCGCCTACGCCCTCGGCAGACATGCCGCCGCGATGCGGCACGGTGCAGAGCGCGCTGTGCGCCATCTGAAGAATTTCATGGGTCTGCTCGCCGTCCTTACGGGTAATGAAACCGACGCCGCAGCTGTCGTTTTCTTTCGATGGGTCATACAGACCATAGGGAAACGCTTTTGGATTGGACATGGCAGACCTCCTGACTTCTTTGACATTACCTACGTTATTTCAGGCACAGAATGCAATGGAGAAGACTCCCCTGGCTCTGTATCGTTTTTTTCCTGACTGCTTTTAAGTGGGCGACTGTGCGCCGGGCATGTTCTCTTCAGGCCATGCTGAAGGGAGCTGCTCGTTATTTTCCGGGTCTCTGAGAGGAGAAAGCCTGGGGAGTCTTCTTGCTGCATAGATATGCCGAGACACTGGCCCGTCAGGAACGCTTCCAGCGAAATTCCAACTTATCGGGAAAGCGTACTCAGGTCAAATAGCGCGCTTAGGGGGGCTTTGTGGAGGTGTCTTTTAGGTAAGTTATTGTTTTTATATATTTTATACCGATTTTTTCTGTGTATAGTTTCGTCATTTATCCCCCGGGAAGTGTGAACTGTCCCACTGTAGTGCAGGGCGCAAATCTCTGCACCATGCTGGTGCTGGGGGTATTGCCAGCAGAAAATGCTAATAAAGTGTCCTTAATCATTGAAAGCGGCTGTTTTTAACGGGGAGGCTTATTTGAATTAAACCCCCGTGCATCATTAGTAAAATTAATCAGGCTGGTTTTGATTGCATCCACGTTTAATGTGAATTTTTATTCATTGCGTTTCAGGCGAAAGCGCGGCGGCAGGCGCTTATCGCTATGAATTGCAAAAACGGATAATGCACTTAAGGCAAAACGGACTATGCACAGGTTAAACATCACTTTTCGCGTACCGATGGTGCTCAACCGCGTATACCCTGTACCGCTGTTACAAAGTCTGTTGGTAACCAAAGTCAACGGCCGCGCGGGTCGCGGTCACGCTTAATAGCGCAAAACAGCGGCGGTGTTCGCCAGACGGTCATGCTTCCCCAGCGCTAAACGGCGGCAGGCTTAGCGGATGGCCGGAGACGATACTGACCTGTCTTTTGACAGGCGCGCGGAACGTCAATCGTGGCATTGCTTTCAGGCTGCACCGCAGTGGTGCAGCCTGCGCAGGGGGCCGTAACCTTTGTCTTTTAAGCTTTTGCGGTATGATTGACGGTATTGCTCTCGAAGGGACCTTTTATGAAACAAATTCGTCTGTTAGCCCAGTACTACGTCGATTTAATGGTGAAGCTGGGGCTGGTGCGCTTTTCTTTGCTGCTGGCTTCTGCGCTGGTGGTGCTGGCAATGATCGTGCAGATGGCGGTCACGATGGTGCTGCGCGGACATGTAGAAAGCATCGATATGGTTCGCTCGGTCTTTTTCGGGTTGTTGATAACGCCATGGGCCGTCTATTTCCTGTCGGTGGTGGTTGAGCAGCTGGAGGAGTCGCGGCAGCGCCTGGCGCGCCTGGTGGATAAGCTTGAAGAGATGCGCCATCGCGATCTGGAGCTAAACCAGCAGATGAAGGAAAACATTACCCAGCTCAATCAGGAGATCGCCGATCGTATCAAGGCGGAAAAAGCGCGCCTGCAGGTGATGGACAAACTGACGGAAGAGATGACCAGGCGCGAGCAGGCGCAGATTGAGCTGGAGCAGCAGTCTTCTTTCCTGCGTTCGTTTCTGGACGCCTCGCCCGATCTGGTGTTCTACCGCAATATCGATCAGCAGTTTTCCGGCTGCAACCGGGCCATGGAGCTGCTGACGGGCAAAAGCGAGAAGCAGCTTATCGGCCTGACGCCGCACGATGTCTACGATCGTGATGCCGCCACCAAAGTGCTGGAAACGGACGAGAAGGTCTTTCGCCACAATGTTTCGCTGACCTACGAGCAGTGGCTGCAGTATCCCGATGGCCGCAAGGCCTGCTTTGAGATCCGTAAAGTGCCTTATTACGACCGCGTAGGTAAACGCAGCGGGCTGATGGGCTTTGGACGCGATATAACCGAGCGTAAACGCTATCAGGACGCTTTAGAGAACGCGAGCAGGGAAAAGACCACCTTTATCTCTACAATCAGCCACGAGCTTCGTACGCCGCTTAACGGCATCGTCGGTCTGAGCCGTATTCTGCTGGATACCGAGCTGAATCCGGAGCAGTTGAAATACCTGAAAACCATCCACGTCTCGGCCATCACGCTGGGCAATATTTTCAATGACGTTATCGAAATGGATAAGATCGAGCGCCGCAAGGTGCAGCTGGATAACCAGCCGGTTGATTTTACCGGCTTCCTGGCGGATCTGGAGAATCTCTCCGGCCTGCTGGCCCAGCCGAAAGGACTGAAGTTCGTGCTCGACGCCCATCCGCCGCTGCCGCATAAAATTATCACCGACGGCACGCGGCTGCGTCAGATCCTGTGGAACCTGATCGGTAACGCAGTGAAATTTACCCAGCAGGGCAGCATTATCGTGCGGGTGGCCTATCAGGGCGAGGATTGTCTGCGCTTTGAGGTGGAAGATTCCGGCATGGGGATCCCGCAGGATGAGCAGGACAAAATCTTCGCCATGTATTATCAGGTGAAAGATCAGCATGGCGGCAAACCGGCGACCGGCACCGGCATTGGGCTGGCGGTTTCGCGTCGTCTGGCGCAGAGCATGGGCGGAGATATCAGCGTGCGCAGCGCGCCCGGTAAGGGCTCCTGCTTTACGCTGACGGTTAATGCGCCGCGCGTCGTGACGCAGCATGAGGCCGAGCAGCCTGCGGACGATATGCCGCTACCGGCGCTGCACGTCCTGCTGGTTGAGGATATCGAGCTGAACGTGGTCGTAGCGCGTTCGGTACTGGAGAAGCTGGGCAACAGCGTTGAAGTGGCCATGACGGGCGCAGAAGCGCTGACGATGTTCGATCCCGAAGAGTTTGACCTGGTGCTGCTGGATATTCAGCTGCCGGATATGACCGGCCTTGACGTGGCGAGGGAAATCCATCGGCGCTACGGCCATCAACAGCTGCCGCCGCTGGTGGCGCTCACCGCTAACGTGCTTAAAGATAAAAAAGAGTATCTGGACGCGGGCATGGACGACGTGCTGAGTAAACCGCTGGCGGTACCGGCGCTGACCGCCATTATCCAGAAGTACTGGGACTACCAGGAGCAGGAGGACGAGCCGGCGGAAGCTTCTCACTCTGACGCGCCCGTGCTGCTGGATATCACCATGCTGGAGCAGTATATCGAGCTGGTTGGGCCGCAGCTGATTGTGCAGAGTCTGGAAATGTTTGAAAAGATGATGCCAGGTTATCTGGAAGTATTGGATTTGAACATGACCGCGCGCGATCAAAAAGGCATTGCGGAAGAAGGGCACAAGATCAAGGGCGCGGCGGGATCGGTTGGTCTGGTCCATTTACAGCAGCTGGCGAAACAGATCCAAAGCCCTGAGCTACCGGCGTGGTGGGACAATGTGCAGGAGTGGATTGACGAGCTGAAACACGAGTGGCGTAACGACGTTGCGGTACTGCGGGAATGGGTATCAAAGGCCCAAAAAAAATGACCCCGACCGAGGCCGGGGTGCGCGAATACTGCGCCAACACCAGGGAAACTTGAGGCCTACGCTGTTCTTAAAGTAAGAGTATCGAAGCGCAGGCGCGGTATTGGGTAAAACGCTCAGGAACTACCTTAGCAAAACTCCCATCACATGTTACAAGATTCATTAAAATGTGTGATGTGGAGCAGCGTTTCCAGACAGAAAACATTAATTTGATGATACAGTCAAGCACGGAATGAATTTATTCGCGATCTTGCGCAAAAATTGTACAATTGTGCCAGTTTTTGTCCGGTTTTGATTGACGTATTCAGGTAACCGGTTCCATTGATCGCTAGCAGTGATGCTAAAAGAATTTCACCTCGCCTGGCAAATATTTAACTCCATGTAAAACATGTTCTTTTTGTGAGATTGGTGTCTCTCTTGTGAAACCGCACGGTACAACAAAATGGAAAGTGATATTGGAAGGAATTAACGATTAATAAACATGTTTTTATCGTAATCATTTTAACTTAAGGCGCAATTTTCGCTCACCAACCGAAAAGCATAACCTGGGCCCACAGCCATTCTGAGGGGCCTTTAAGATAAAATTAGCAAAAGCTAACTCACGCAATTTATAAGGTTCATGAATGAATTGGCTGGCATTGCGCGGACGAACCGCGTTGATTGTTTCTTCATCGCTACAGGTTCGTTTACGGCATGGAACCGATTCCGAATGCGCGGAAGTGATTGAAGCACTTAATACATTTACAAAGTGCTTCAAGTTGTAAGCGCATGCAAACGTTTACATTAAGTCAAATGCGTTGCGCCCCGCACCGCTTTTTTACATTGTACGAACGGGTTCCTGTTACAGGAATTCATAAGATCATTATGGATAAATGTTAATGAAGCAGCGCAAAAAAACCAGCGGACAGCGGCTAAAAACCTGGGCGTTACGAGTGACGATCGGCCTGGCCGGGATCGCGATCGCCGGGATCCTACTTTTTTCTTTTTTGCCCGTCCCTTTCTCTGCCGTGATGGCAGAAAGGCAGATTGGCGCCTGGCTGAGCGGCGATTTCCGTTATGTCGCGCATTCAGACTGGATAGAGATGAAAAATATCTCTCCCTGGATGCCGCTGGCGGTTATCGCCTCAGAGGATCAAAAATTTCCCGACCACTGGGGATTTGACGTACAGGCGATCCAGTCGGTGCTGGATGGTGAAGAGACCCGCATGCGCGGCGCTTCTACGCTATCGCAGCAGACCGCAAAGAACGTTTTTTTATGGGACGGGCGCAGCTGGATACGTAAGGGACTGGAAGCGGGCCTGACGGTTGCGATCGAAACCGTGTGGACAAAACGGCGCATTTTGACGGTCTATCTGAACGTAGCGGAGTTCGGCGAGGGCGTATTTGGCGTGGAAGCGGCATCGCAACGCTATTTTCATAAGCCCGCCAGTCGCCTGACGATGGCGGAAGCGGCATTGCTGGCGGCCGTGTTGCCGAACCCGATCCGTTTTCGCGCCGACGCGCCGTCAGCCTATGTGCGCCAGCGGCAGCAGTGGATCTTACGCCAGATGCGCCAGCTGGGCGGAGAAGGCTTTCTGAACGCGCATAAGCTACGCTGACAGAAAGGTGGCCTGAAAGAAATAACCATGCTCAGAGGCGCATAAGTGTGTGCAGAGCATCACGAGCAAGGACAGTGCTCAGGGGCGTAATAAGCCATGCCAAGAGGAAAAGGTACGCTGTGGAGAAAGCACCGTGCTTAGAGGTGCATAAGTGTGTGCAGAGCATCACGAGCAAGGACAGCGCTCAGGGGCGTAATAAGCCACGCCGAGAGGAAAAGGTACGCTTGAGGGTCAAGAACCGCGCTCAGGGGCGCTGAGCGCGTCTGAGCGGCTGATTAATCCTCGTCGAAGCCGGCGTTAAAGAGTTCGATCACCGCCGCCAGCGCTTTTTCTTCTTCCGGCCCGCTGGCTTCAATCTCAATCTGTCCGCCTTTCGCCGAATCCAGCATCAGCAGTGCAATAACGCTGCTGGCTTCCGCTTCCGTGCCGCTCTCGTTGCGCAGCAGCACCTCGGCATCAAAGCTTTGCACCAGTTCAAACAGCTTCATCGCCGGTCTGGCGTGCATACCCAGCTTGTTTTTGATCTCAACCACTTGTTTGACGGTCATGATTTGCGCTTTTCCAGAGTACGATGACGGGACTGCACGTTCTTGCCGCGCGAGCGGAAATAGTCAGCGAGTTGTTCGGCAATATAAACCGAGCGATGCTTGCCGCCGGTACAGCCAATCGCCACGGTAAGATAGCTGCGGTTGTTGGTTTCCAGCATCGGTAGCCAGAGTTCAAGATAGCTGCGCGTCTGATAGATAAAATTGTGCACTTCGGTATGACGATCCAGGAAAGCGGCCACCGGACGATCCAGCCCCGTCATCGGCCGCAGTTTCGGATCCCAGTGCGGGTTCGGCAGAAAGCGGACGTCGAACACGTAATCGGCATCGATCGGAATACCGTGCTTGAAGCCGAAGGATTCAAACACCATCGTCAGTTCACGTTCCCGCTTGCCTAACAGGCGCGTGCGCAGCATTTCGGCCAGCTCGTGCACCGACATCTCCGAGGTATCGACGATCAGATCCGCACGCGAGCGCAGCGGCTCCAGCAGATCGCTCTCTTCATCGATGGCGCTTTCCAGCGAAAGATTTTTACTGGAAAGCGGATGCAGGCGTCGGGTATCGCTGTAGCGCCGGATCAGCGTATTGCGATCGGCATCCAGGAACAGCAGCTGCGGCGAAAAGCTGTCGGGCAGGCCGGTCAGCGCTTTCTCAAAGATTTCCGGCGACTCTGGCATATTGCGCACGTCGATACTGACGGCCGCCGAGATGTTACGATCCGCCAGTGACCTGGCCAGCTCCGGCAGCAGCACCACGGGCAGATTATCCACGCAGTAGAAGCCCATATCCTCCAGCGCCCTCAACGCGACGGACTTACCGGAACCAGAACGCCCGCTGACGATCATCAGCACCATGACTTATTCTCCTGATTTGAAGCCTTTCCAAAGGGACGGGGAACTTCCCTGTGCATACGCTCGGGCCGACCGACCGGCCCACTAAAGGCTTAAGAGGCGGCTTGTGGTTCCTCTGCCATGATAGCAAACAGCTCTTCATCGCTTTGCGCAGCGCGCAGTCGGCGGCAGACCGTTTTATCGGCCAGACGTTTTGCGACCAGCGAGAGCGTGTGCAGATGCGTTTTACACTGATCGGCAGGCACCAGCAGGGCGAAAAGCAGATCGACCGGTTGATTATCGATAGCGTCGAAGGCTACCGGCTGATCGAGACGGATAAACACGCCTACCGCGCGCAGCGTATCTTCCACCAGCTTGCCGTGTGGGATCGCGATGCCGTTACCTATACCGGTACTGCCCATACGTTCACGCGTCAGGATCGCTTCAAAGATCGTCTGATGCGGCAGATTAAGCTGTTTGGCCGCCAGCTCGCTGATAATCTCCAGCGCCCGCTTTTTGCTCTGGCAGTGCACGCCGTTGCGGGTACAGGAAAGGCTCAGGACCGAGCTCAGTTCCAGTGTCAGGTCATTGTTCATCATAGGTTCACTTAGGTATTCACTTCCGCCTGGCAAAACGGCGCTGCCCGATCGTTCGGCAGGCCATCAGTCGAATGCATTATGCCCGTTGATTAACGGCCCGCCTTCTGCAATCAGAAGACGAGCCGGTTAGTTTACACCACATTCTTATCAGATAAGGGTGGCGAAAAAATAATCAATGCTGCAAGGGTAATTAATGCTGCTTCAGCTTGTCTTTATGTTTATTCAGCTGGCGTGTCAGCTTGTCAATCAGGCCGTCAATCGCCGCATACATATCTTTTTCTTCCGAGGTGGCGTGCAACTCACCACCGCTGACGTGCAGCGTCGCATCGGCGACCTGCGTCACCTTTTCCACCTTCAGCACAATATAAACCTGCCCGATACGGTCAGTGTATTGCTCCAGCTTGGCGAATTTAGCCACCACGAATTCACGTAAAGGCTCGGTAATTTCAACATTCTGCCCGGTAATATTGAGTTGCATAAGCTCTTCCTTATCTGTTCGTTCAGACCAGCTGCTTGCGCTGATTTGAGGGCGGGATGGATAAAGACTCTCGGTACTTCGCGACGGTGCGGCGGGCCACGATGATCCCCTGGTCGGAGAGCAGGGTGGTCAGCTTGCTGTCGCTAAGAGGCTTGGCGGGATTCTCCGCCGAGATCAATTTCTTCACCAGCGCGCGAATGGCCGTGGAAGAGGCTTCGCCGCCGCTTTCGGTGTTCACGTGACTGGAGAAGAAATATTTCAGTTCAAAAATACCGCGTGGGCTGTGCAGGTATTTTTGCGTGGTAACGCGTGAAATCGTCGATTCGTGCATCTCTACGGCGGAGGCGATATCCGCCAGCACCATAGGACGCATAAATTCTTCACCCTGCTCGAAGAAAGCCTGCTGCTGGTCGACGATGCAGCGCGTGACCTTCAGTAGCGTATCGTTGCGGCTCTCCAGACTTTTTATCAGCCAGCGGGCTTCCTGCAAATTGCTGCGAATAAACTGGCTGTCGCTGTCGCTGCGAGAGCTGCCGCCCAGCGAAGCATAGTGCTGGTTAATCTTCAGGCGCGGCACGCTGTCGGCATTCAGTTCCACCACCCAGCGGGCGCCGATTTTACGCACCAGCACGTCCGGGATGACATATTCCGGTTCGCTGGTATTAATCGACTGGCCGGGACGCGGGTCAAGCGACTGGATCAGCTGCATGGCGTTTTTCAGCACGTCCTCTTTCAGCCGCGTGACGCGCATCAGGCTGCGGAAGTCGTGGTTAGCCAGCAGATCCAGATGGTCGCTGACAATAAGCCTGGCCTCTTTCAGCCAGGGCGTGTCATCCACGAACTGCGACAGCTGCACCAGCAGGCAGTCGCGCAGATCGCGTGCGCAGACGCCGATCGGATCGAACCGCTGAACGCGCTTCAGTACCGCTTCGACTTCTTCCGCAGAAAGCTCTTCGTTGCCGATACTCTCCTGGATCTCCTGAAGAGAAACGGTCAGATAGCCGGTCGGATCCACGGCGTCGACAATGGCGGTGGCGATGGCGCGATCGGTATCGGTAAAAGGCGTCAGCTCTACCTGCCACATCAGGTAGTCCTGCAACGACTGGGTGGTTTCGCCCTGATAAACAGGCAGCTCGTCGTCGTGGTAGTCGGTGCCGGTGCCCGACGGCGTGCCGGCGGTGTAGATTTCGTCCCAGGTGGCGTCGAGCGGCAGCTCTTCCGGCATATCTTTTTGTTCCAGCGCCTCGCGGGTATCCAGCGCCTCTTTTTCCTGATATTCGCGGCTGTCGACTTCTTCGTGAAGATCGGTTTGTTCAAGCAGCGGGTTGCTTTCCAGCGCCAGCTGAATTTCCTGCTGGAGTTCAAGCGTAGAGAGTTGCAGCAGACGTATCGCCTGCTGCAGTTGTGGCGTCATGGCAAGCTGTTGGCTAAGCCTGAGCTGCAAACCTTGCTTCATATTCAGGATACTTATTCCTTAAAAATCTTGACCGGTCTGAACACCTTATCAGAGTCTGAACTCTTCGCCCAAATAGACGCGCTTAACTTGTTCATCCTGGAGGATTTGCTCAGGCGAGCCGTGAGCGATCAGGTGTCCCTGACTGACGATATAGGCTCGTTCGCAGACGGCCAGCGTTTCACGGACGTTGTGATCGGTGATCAGCACGCCCAGGCCGCTGTCGCGCAGGTGTTCGATAATCTTTTTGATATCGATAACCGAAATCGGATCGACGCCTGCGAAAGGCTCATCCAGCAGGATGAATTTAGGGTTCGCCGCCAGCGCGCGGGCGATCTCTACGCGACGGCGTTCACCGCCGGAAAGCGCCTGACCCATGCTGTCGCGCAGGTGCGCGATATGGAACTCTTCCATCAGCTCGTTGGCGCGATCGGTTCGCTGTTCCGCCGTTAAATCTTCACGGATTTGCAGCACCGCCATCAGGTTGTCGTACACGCTCAGGCGGCGGAAAATAGAGGCTTCCTGCGGCAGATAGCCGATGCCCCGACGCGCGCGCGCGTGCAGCGGCAGAATACTGATATCTTCATCGTCGATAACGATGCGGCCCGCGTCGCGCGGCACAATGCCCACCACCATATAAAACGTGGTGGTCTTACCGGCGCCGTTCGGGCCCAGCAGGCCGACGATCTCACCGGATTTTACCTCCAGGCTGACATCTTCCACCACGCGTCGGCCTTTGTAGGCCTTCGCCAGATTTTGCGCAATTAAAGTCGCCATGGCTTAGTTACTCTTCTTGGGGGAGGAGGCGTTTTTATCCTGCAGCTGCGAAGGCACCAGCACGGTAGTGACGCGCTTGCCGGTATTGCCGTAGGCCTGCATTTTCTGCTCTTTCACCAGATAGGTGATGCGATCGCCTTTGACGTTGCTGTCCAGCTGCTCCAGATAAGCGCTGCCCGTCAGCTCGACGAAATCCTTCGCCAGCTCGTAGTGCATTTTCTGCGCATGGCCTTTAACGGGCTTGCCGTTGTCCTGCATCTGATAAAACGTTGCCGGATTGCCCCAGGCATCCACGATGGTTTTGTTGCTGTCGCCGTTCGGACGCGTGACCACAACCTTATCCGCGGTGATTTTGATCGAGCCCTGGGTCACGATGACGTTGCCGGTAAAGGTCGCCACGTTGCCCTGCATATCCAGCGCCTGATTTTCGGAGTCCACGTTGACCGGCTTATCCGAATCGCCCGTCAGGGCAAGAGCGGGCAGGCTGGCAGTCAGCAGCAGGCCGAGCGTCAAAAACTTAAGGTTGGTTCGCATTCTGAATTTCATAGGAGGTTTTGACCTTTTCAATCAACTCGGCGGTTTTCTTCCGTAAATTGCCACGCATCTTCATGCCGCTAGAGCTGAAGCTGTTGCCGTATAAGGTTACCCGATCTTCTGAGGTAACGTCCTGCGTGACAAGGTTCACTACGGCGTTATCGGTTTTAATTCGTTGTAGCTGGGCGTCCTGGGCCAGACTGTTGACCTCGACGTGGCCGTAAAGATAGAGCATACGGTCATTGGTTAGTTTGGCCTTGTCTGCCCGTACCGACCAGGTGGGCACTTTGTTTTCGTCATAGGTGGTCATGACCGGATTATCGAACCAGCTTACCGCGTCGGCGGAAAAGTAGGTTACTTTCTCGGACACCAGCTTGTAGCTCAGTCCACCTTCCGGGTTATACACCACCGTATTGGACGACTGGCTCGTATAGGTCGGCTCCAGCGCGTTGCTGGCCGCGGGCGCAGGCTTATCCGTATCGGCCAGGTTCCAGCCAATCAGCACGATCGCTACCAGCGCCAGCAGGAGCGTAATCCAACGCCTTGTTTTACTCATACAGACTGCCCTTTGGCCTTATCAAACTTATCCTGCGCGATTAGGATCAGATCGCAAATTTCACGTACGGCGCCGCGTCCGCCCGCGAGGCGGGTAACGTAGTCGGCACGAGGAAGCAGCACGGGATGCGCATCGGCTACGGTCACGCTCAGGCCGACTTCCGCCATTACCGGCCAGTCAATCAGGTCATCGCCAATGTAGGCGACCTGCTCCGGCATCAGCGACAGTTTATCCAGAAGTTCGCGGAAGGCCAAAAGCTTATCCGACTGGCCCTGGTAAAGATGCGTAATGCCCAGCGTGGCGCAGCGATCTTCCAGCAGCTTTGCCTTGCGACCGGTGATAATAGCGACTTCCACGTCCGAGGTCAGCAGGCAGCGAATGCCGTAGCCGTCCCGCACGTTGAAGGCTTTTAGCTCCTCGCCGTTATTGCCCTGGTAAATCACACCGTCGGACATCACGCCATCTACGTCACAAATCAACAGCTTAATTTCACGCGCGCGCGCCATCACGGTCTCGCTCACGTCGCCATAACAGGTACTTATCCAGCTTGCGCCAGCCATTTTTTATTCCTTGTTAAACCACGCCGGCACGCAGCATGTCGTGCATATGCACTACGCCAAGCAGCCGATCGCCGTCGGCTACCATTAAAACGGTAATATTACGGCTCTGCATCAGATTCAGGGCATCGACCGCCAGCGTATGGGGCCGCACCCGTACGCCGCCCGAGGTCATAACGCTGGCGATACTGGCATGTTGAATATCAATGCCCATATCAAAGACGCGTCGCAGATCGCCATCGGTGAAAATCCCTTCGATCTTCATCAAATCGTCACAGATTACCGTCATACCTAAATTCTTACGGGTGATTTCCAGCAGGGCGTCACGCAGCGAGGCGTCACGGCCGACGCGAGGAATTTCATCGCCGCTATGCATAATATCGTCAACGGTCAGCAGCAGCTTGCGGCCCAGTGCGCCACCCGGATGGGAGAGGGCGAAATCCTCAGCCGTAAAGCCGCGCGCCTTCAGCAGCGCTACCGCCAGCGCGTCGCCCATCACCAGCGTTGCCGTGGTGCTGGTGGTCGGCGCCAGCCCCAGCGGACAGGCTTCCTGCGGTACTTTAACACAGAGATGGATATCTGCCGCGCGGCCCATCGCGCTGTCGGGACGGCCGGTCATACAGATAAGCGAGACGCGCAGCCGCTTCAGCACCGGGATCAGCGCCAGGATCTCGGAGGATTCGCCGGAGTTGGAAATGGCGATAACAATATCGCCCGAGCTGACCATGCCAAGATCGCCGTGGCTGGCCTCTGCCGGATGCACGAAAAACGCCGGGGTGCCGGTGCTGGCGAAGGTGGCCGCCATCTTTTTGCCGATGTGGCCCGATTTCCCCATGCCCATCACCACCACTTTGCCGTGGCAGTTGTAAATTTGCTTACAGGCTTCGGTAAAGTCTTCGTTAATGTACCGATCGAGCTGTTCCAGTCCCTGACGTTCAATCGTCAGAACATCTTTCCCCGCCTGCTGAAAATCAAAGTCGGGCCGTAGAGTAACAGGTGACATAGGTTCTAATCCTTTTACCAAAAGGTGGCCGAAGGAAGCCAGTAGAGTAACGCGACCCAGGCAACAAAGCCTGTCAGCAGCAGCGCGCCCGCCACTCTGCCGATACAGCGGCTACGGCGCAGGCAGATAAGCGTAAACAGCGCGCTGACGCCCAGCATGATCCAGTAGTCGCGGGCAAAAGCATGCATATCCACCGCGCCCGGATGCAGCAGCGCCGGAATGCCAAGTACAATGGCAATATTGTAGATGTTAGAGCCGATCAGATTGCCGATGGCGATATCATCTTCGCCTTTCAGCGCGCCGGCAATCACCGTAGCCAGCTCCGGCAGGCTGGTGCCGACAGCGATCACCGTCAGGCCGATCACCAGTTGGCTGACGCCAAAAAAATTGGCGATAACCGTTGCGTTGTCGATAACCATACGGGTCGACATCGGTAAAATAATCAGCGCCACGCCCAGCCAGAGAAACGCCACCGTGTTGCCTGTATCGTCACGCGGCAGTTCGGCAAGCTGTTCGCGCGTCAGCGAATCCGTATCGCCACGCTCCGCTTTGCGGGCAATGTTGATAATAAACAACAGGTAGCCTGCCGCAAAGGCAATCAGGATCAGGCCGTCGTTGCGGCTTAGCATATTATCAAACAGCAGCAGGCCGCTGATTAATGTAATCAGCAGCATCAACGGCAGCTCGCGCGCCAGCAGCCTGGAATACAGCCTTAAGGGATGCAGCAGCGCCGCGCCGCCGAGGATCAGCAGAATATTGGTGATATTGGAGCCGACCGCCGTGCCAACCGCTAAATCCATCTGGCCGTGCAGGGAAGCGGAGAAAGAGACGATCAGTTCAGGCAGCGAGGTGCCTATGCTGACCACGGTCATGCCGATAATCAGCGGAGGAACGCCAATTGCGCGGCACAGGATAGCCGCGCTGAACACCAGACGATCTGCACCATATACCAGCAGGACCAGGCCGATAATCAATAGTGCGGTAGCTACAAGCATGAAATGTCCTTTGATCGGGTATAATCGTCGGCTTGCCTTGCACGACGAGCAAAACGGGCCGGTAAAATGGCCGCGAACGCGCTGATTTTGACGGTCTGAAAGCAAAAAGTAAAACTTATGCCAACTTTCGCTACGTCAGACGGATAAGTTTCTGTAAAAGTGTCCAGTTCCGCTGGTTATACGTTACCATCGGTAGAGGATGAAATGCCTGGAAAAGAGGATAAGAGGTCACAATGAGCCAGACGGAGACGAATTTGGTGGACGTTCGGGGCGTCAGCTTCGCTCGCGGCGATCGCCCGGTTTTCGATAACATCTCGCTTACGGTGCCGAAAGGGAAAGTCACAGCCATTATGGGCCCTTCAGGCATTGGTAAAACCACGCTGCTGCGTCTGATCGGCGGTCAGCTGCGTCCCGATGCCGGCGAAATCTGGTTTAACGGGGAAAATATCCCCGCGCTTTCGCGCTCGCGTCTCTACGAAGCGCGTAAAAAAATGAGCATGTTATTTCAGTCCGGCGCGTTGTTTACCGATCTGACGGTGTTTGACAACGTCGCCTGGCCGCTGCGCGAACATACGCAGCTGCCGCCCGCGCTGCTGCACAGCACGGTGATGATGAAGCTGGAAGCCGTCGGCCTGCGCGGCGCGGCTCAGCTAAAGCCTTCCGAGCTGTCCGGCGGCATGGCGCGGCGCGCGGCGCTGGCCAGAGCTATCGCGCTGGAGCCGGATCTGATTATGTTCGACGAACCTTTCGTCGGGCAGGACCCGATCACCATGGGCGTGCTGGTCAAGCTGATTGACGAGCTGAACCACTCGCTGGGCATGACCTGCATTGTGGTTTCACACGACGTGCCGGAAGTGCTGAGCATTGCCGACTACGCCTACATTATCGCCGGACAGAAAGTTATCGCTCAGGGAACGGCCAGCGCGCTGCATGAAAATGAAGATGCCCGGGTTCGCCAGTTTATCGACGGCATCGCCGACGGCCCGGTTCCTTTTCGTTTTCCCGCAGGCGACTATCTGCAGGATCTAACCGGCTCAGGGAGTTAATCTGATGTTACTACGTGCACTGGCGTCCGTCGGACGTCAGGGGATCAATATTTGCGCCTCGTTTGGCCGCGCCGGGCTGATGCTTTTTCACGCGCTGATAGGCATTCCCCGCTTCCGCAAACATGCGCCGCTGGTCATCAAGCAGCTGTACAGCATTGGCGTGCTGTCGCTGCTGATTATCGTGGTTTCCGGCCTGTTTATCGGCATGGTGCTGGGTTTGCAGGGCTACCTGGTGCTGAATACCTACGGGGCCGACAGCAGCCTGGGGATGCTGGTGGCGCTGTCGCTGCTGCGCGAACTGGGGCCGGTCGTCACGGCGCTGCTGTTTGCCGGCAGGGCAGGCTCGGCGCTTACGGCGGAAATCGGTCTGATGAAGGCGACCGAGCAGCTCTCCAGCATGGAGATGATGGCGGTCGATCCGCTGCGAAGGATTATCTCTCCTCGCTTCTGGGCCGGTTTTATCAGTATGCCGCTGCTGACGCTAATTTTCGTCGCGGTAGGTATACTGGGCGGCGCTATCGTGGGCGTCAGCTGGAAAGGCATCGACGGCGGCTTTTTCTGGTCGGCGATGCAAAACGCCGTGGATATCCGTACCGATATCGTCAACTGCGTGATCAAAAGCGCCGTTTTCGCCTTTACCGTCACCTGGATTGCCCTGTTTAACGGCTACGATGCCGTGCCGACTTCTGAAGGCATTAGCCGGGCGACGACGCGTACTGTAGTACATGCTTCTCTGGCTGTGCTCGGTTTGGATTTTGTGCTGACAGCACTGATGTTTGGGAACTGATTCGATGCAAACGAAAAAAAGCGAAATTTGGGTAGGGGTCTTTTTACTGCTGGCGCTTTGCGCGGCGCTGTTTCTCTGCCTGCGCGTGGCGGATCTGAAATCCCTGGGCAGCGAACCCACCTGGCGGCTCTACGCTACCTTTGACAATATCGGCGGGCTGAAAAGCGGTTCGC
>Ga0209461_10000356_pt1 | contig 16011 bp, 15 predicted proteins | sample AgamicAsMarz_FD_187162 | JGI IMG/M metagenome (GOLD analysis project Ga0209461, IMG submission 187162) | Agave microbial communities from Guanajuato, Mexico - As.Ma.rz (SPAdes) (version 2) | ecosystem: Host-associated > Plants > Phyllosphere > Phylloplane/Leaf | place: Guanajuato, Mexico... | reverse complement strand
AAAAAAATGTATAGTCAAAATCACTGACAAGCTATCCACACCGAACATATTGATCGTTAGAAGACATGAATAATTCAAATTTAATGGGTGATATATATGAAGAAATGTAACTGTGACTGTGAGCCATGTAGATGCGAACCTAAACCTACGTGCCCACCAATAAAGCCACTTCTACCACCGAAGCCACCATGTCCTCCTCGTCGACCGTGCCCTCCATGTCCGCCATGCAAATGTTATTGCGAACATAAGAAGTGCGATTGTCAGATTGCCATGAACACCATGAATGTGACTGCTGCGAAGACCATGAATGCGACTGCTGCGAACACAAGAAATGTGATTGCTGTACAGATGTAATTGCTAAAATATTAAGTGCTGTACAAGATGGTCAATCATCATCTCATTGCGATAAAAAAATTACGATTAATATCAACATTAACAATAAATAAGCAATTTCTCGAGATGAATCTAACTAAACAAAATCAAAGAAAAAGTGTGAAGAAACTTAGTGTTTCTCACTCTTTTTTTATTTATTAAAATCGCTTTCCTTTTTTATTGAATTACTTTTTATTTCTTCTAATGAATTAAGATAAATCTCAATTTCACTCATTTTTAGTTGTATTTCTTTAATTGAATCCTCTAATATTTTCGTTAACTCATTTTGTACTTGTTTAATAACTTCATCATTTTCTAGACCATCAAATCGGATCATACGTTTAACCTTTAGTTCTTCAAGTGCCATCTTCATTTCGATCTTAGTAACAATCTCTTTCATTAAACGATTGACGTTTTTTTCAAAGTATTTTTCTTTGGCTTGTCCTATTTCTGTAGTTGTAATTTTTTGTTCGAAATTCAATCCATACACACCTCATCCTTAAATTATCACATATCAATATATGCGAAATTTTAGAAAGTGGTACAAGTTAAAATTAAAATCTCAGCTATTAATTTCAAATTACTTTAGTTAACTTATACGGAAAAAATGTTACTGCTTTTTATTTTGTAATAATTAAAATAATTCTTATATTACTAAATTAATGATTTACTTTGTTTCCTATATTAACTACTATCAAATTAGTAAATAAAAGAAAGGTAGATTTGATGATATTCCATATTGATCCGTCGTTATTATTAACTTTAATTGTATTTGGATTTTTAGCTGCATTTATTGATTCTGTAGTTGGAGGCGGTGGGCTAATTACTTTGCCAGTATTATTATTTACTGGTCTATCTCCAGCTGCTTCTGTTGCAACGAACAAATTAGCTGGGTCAATTGGCTCTTTAACGAGTACAATCATGTTCTATCGTTCTGGAAAGCTTGATTTGAAATCTGTCTATAAGTTATTCCCACTCACATTTATTGGTTCCATTTTGGGAGCTTGGACAGTTCATTTAATTGACCCTACAGTTCTTAAGCCTCTTATGCTCGTTATGCTTGCAGCAGTTGCAATATATACTATTTTAAAAAAAGATTGGGGAGATACAACTACCAATAAAAAGCTGTCAGTTACTCGTATTCTATTTATGCTTTTAATTTTTGGTATTGGTTTCTATGATGGATTCATTGGCCCTGGAACTGGTTCATTCCTAATATTTGCTTTTTTAATGATGGGATTTGATTTCTTAAAAGCGGCAGGCAACGCAAAGTTTTTAAATTTTGGTAGTAATATAGCTGCATTATTAATGTTTATGTACTTGGGACAAATTCATTATGCCTATGGGCTAGCTATGGGACTTGCACAAATAGCAGGAGCAATTTGTGGTTCAAAATTCGCTATTAAAAAAGGCAGTGGCTACGTTCGAATCCTTTTTATTACAGTAACCTTTATCTTGTTAGCAAAAAATACTTTTGATTATCTTCATTAAGTCAAAAAACTTAACGCTCAAATGGAGTTTGACCTTTGTAAAAAATGGTAGGCAAATTATTGTTTAATTTGCCTACCATTTCATTTTAATTAGATTATACAGCTTCTATGATAATTGAAACTCCTTGCCCGCCACCTACACATAAAGTTGCTAAACCAATTTGTTTCTTTTGACGTAATAATTCATGTAATAAAGTAACTACAATTCTAGTACCTGAACAGCCGATTGGATGCCCTAATGCAATAGCTCCTCCATTTACATTAATAATCTCTTCTGATATATTTAATTCTTTATTTACTACTAGTACTTGTGCAGCGAATGCTTCATTGATCTCTGCCAATTCAATATCATGTATCGTTAGATTTGCTCGTTGCAGAGCTTTTTGTGTTGCTGGAACTGGACCAATTCCCATAATCGAAGGAGCAACAGCAGCGCTTGCTACCGAACGAATTTTGGCAAGCGGTTTTAAACCATATTCTCTAACTGCTTTTTCAGATGCAACAATAACAGCAGCTGCACCGTCATTTAATGATGAAGCATTTCCCGCAGTCACTGTTCCATTCTCTTTAAAAGCTGCTTTAAGAGTTTTTAGTTTCTCTATACTAGTACATTTTATGTTCTCATCTTCTTTAAATAAAATGGAGCCTTGTTTAGTTTTAATCGTTACTGGAACAATTTCTTTTTCAAATTTACCCTGTTCCCTAGCTCTAATCGCCTTTTGCTGACTTTCTAAAGCAAAAATGTCTTGCTCCTCGCGCGTTATACCGTAGTCTTCAACTAAATTTTCAGCTGTAACTCCCATATGGTAACCTTCTATTGCACAGTGAAGCCCGTCATGAAAAATCGCATCTACTGTCCTTAAATCTCCCATTTTTTGTCCCCATCTTGCATTCATTACTAAATGTGGGACATTACTCATACTTTCCGTACCACCAGCAATTACTACATTCGAATCCCCAGCTAGTATTTGATGATAAGCTAATGTAATTGCTCGCAGTCCAGATGCACATTGTTTATCAATTGTAATGGCTGGTATTGAAACAGGTAAACCAGCATTAATTGCAGCTTGTCTTGCCGGATTTCCTTTAAGCCCTGACTTTAAAACATTACCTAATATTATTTCATCAACACAATCAGCAGATAGACCAGATTGTTGCCATACCTCCTTAATAACTGCTGATGCAAGCTGTACAGCACCTACATCTTTTAATGAGCCTCCGAAACTCCCAATTGGAGTTCTGAGCGCTTCAACTAAATATACATTCTGCATTCACGGTCCCTCTCTTCGTTATATCTTAGTATCACCTATGGCTACTTACACTTTTTCCTCAATCATCTTTCGAGTATAAGTAGTTACCCACTTCCTTGGCAGTATTCCAACAGACTTTGCCATCAGTTTATTTTTAAAGCCTGGAATGATCACTGTTTTATTTTTCATTAAACCATCGTAACCACATTTGGCAACTGCTTTAGGGTCCATTAAGTTTTTAATGAAAATTTTTGTTCCTGTTGAAGCAAGTCCCTCAGTAAGTGGTGTCTTTGTTGACGGAGGACATAATACACTAACTTGAACTCCAGTATCTTTTAGTTCTTCGGCTATCGCTTCTGTAAAAGATAAAACATAGGATTTACTTGCCCCATACATCGACATCCGTGGAGTTGGTTGAAAAGCTGCTGTCGAAGCAACATTTAAAATTTTACCGTTATTTCGCTTAATCATTTCATCAGCTATAAGTCTAGTTAAATAAGTTAAGGAAATCATATTCAGCTGCAAACATTCTATTTCTTTCTTAATATCTAATTCTGTCATTAACCCTAATCCGCCCGCTCCGGCGTTATTAATCAATATATCGATAGGGGTTCCTTCTCTTTTTAGATATGTATACAAGCTCTCTACAGTTTCATGATTACTTAGATCACCGACAAAAGTATTAACTTCTACCCCGTATTCCTTTTTTAAAAAAACAGCTTGTTTTTCCAACAACAACTCATCTCTAGCAACTAAAACTAAATTATAGCGATGTCCCGCAAAGATCTTTGCAAATTCCAAGCCAATACCTTTTGTAGCGCCTGTAATTAACACTGTTTCAGCTGACATATTTAGATAAACCTCCTTTATTTTAAATATTACAAATTTTAAAATTATTAGTTTATAACTAATTATACTCATAAATAATAGTTAAATAAAATTAAAGAATTTAATCTACAAGTTAGTCATGCTTATATATAAACATCTTACGATTACTATTCATAAGAAAAGAGAATCCTGTTCGTCACTGGACGTTTTTAGATTCTCTTTCATTCACTATTTTTAAAATTTAGTCACATCAACAGGTTCGATACCTTCAGCTGCACAATATTCATAGTATCTATTTAAAAATGTTTCCCAATTATCTCTAGCAAGAATTTCGCCATTCTCACCGATATAATCCAATGTTCCTTCTACAATATTAAAGGTAATAACATCTTCGTCACCTACAGCTGTAGGTGTATGTTTTGATCCAGCAGGCTCATAAACAACGTCACCTGGTTTAGAAATCCAAGACTCTTCTAGATATCGCCACGTTCCTTGAACAGTATATACAATAACTGTTCCAGGATGGAAATGTGCAGGAAGCTGCATTTTCGCAGGTACATATAATAATGTAAGAGTTTGTCCTGTTACAGGGTTTGCTTTCAATAATTTAAACTTCGAATCTCCAAAATAAGGAATCCAAGGCAATTCATCTACATTAATATTTCCAGCATGGTGAACTAATACTTCTTTTACATCCTTTACATTACTCACTTAAATCCCCTCTTCCAACTTGTTTTTTAAATTCGTTTATAGTAGTCCCTTACATTTGTATGACAAGTTAAAACTACTTCGAATTTGTTATTATCAGTATATTTATAATTTTCTGTTAAGTAAAATTAGTATTTCTAATTTGCATTTAAGTTTTGCTAAACTATATTACTAGATTACATTGATGAATTTTACTTAGTACCAAGGCCCCCATCAAGAACTAATATTTGTCCTGTACAATAGTCAGAAGCAGCTGAAGCAAAGTAAAGGGTCGCACCTACCAAATCAAGATCATTACCTAATCTTCTAAGTGGAACTTGAGTAGCAATGAATGGACCTGCTTTGTGAACAAGAGTTCCCGGTATTTCTGGATTATTCATTCCTGTAGTGAAAACGCCAGGAGCAATTGAGTTTACATTAACACCATGACGCCCCCACTTAACTGCTAAGTCCTTTGTTAAAGTCATAACGGCACCCTTACTTGTTGTATATCCAACAGAATCTACAGCTTCAGGGTCAACTCCTTTAAAGCCTATACTAGAAGAAATATTGATGATTTTTCCATATTCGTTATTAATCATATGTTTACCGACTGCCTGACACATTAAAAAAGTTCCTGTAACATTCGTGTCAAGCATGGATTGCCATTGTTCTAAAGGCATTTCAGTAGCTGGCGTTTCAAAAACAGTTCCACTACTATTTACTAAAACTTCGATACTTCCAAATTGAGAAATAGCTTGTTTCAGTCCTTTTTCAATTGATTCGGGACTAGTTACATCTAAGGATATAGCTAACGCTCGGCTGCCTAATGCCTCTATTTCTTTCACGACTTCTTCGCAAACTTCTAAACGTCTAGAACAAACTACTACATTTGCCCCCGCTTCTGCTAAAGCTATTGCCATTACCCGCCCTAGCCCACTCCCGCCTCCTGTAACAATTGCTGTCTTTCCTGTTTAAATCAAATAATTGTGCTATTGACATCTACTTTTCCTCCGTAAATTAAGAATATTCTAATTATTTTAAAATCTTATTGATATTGATTATACATATAAATTATAATGAAAAAAAATTAAAGATTTTAATGTGTAAGTTAGTATTATTAATATTAAAAAAAGGGGACGACCATGAATATTGAACAATTAATCTATATCGTTGAAGTTGCAAAATACAGTTCCTTGTCAGTAGCTGCACAAAATTTGCATGTTACACAATCAACAATTAGCCAGTCCATAACTAACTTAGAAAAAGAGCTAGAAATTAAAGTATTTAAACGTTCTCGGGGACATGGCGCGGTTCCAACTGATGAGGGAAAAGTCATTTTAAAACTTGCTTATGAGGTTCAAAAAAAACTTGAAGAAATAAAGGAGACTGCTAACTTATTTAACTCCACGGAGGTGGGTGAGCTTAATATATCTTCTTTACCAGGTTTAATGACATTTCTCGTTAAAGCAATCTCTACATTTAGCCAAGAATATCCTCATGTAAATCTTGAGGTTACTGAAAAAAGTGGTACGTCAGTGATTGATGATGTTAGACAGCATAAGACTGATTTTGGCCTAATTACATATTCAAGTGATTTAGGGGTAAATATGGAAGGGATCACGTTTGAAGCACTACTAGATGGAAAGCAAAAAGTATACGTTTCAAAGCATTCTCCTTTAGCCATTCTGGGTTCTGTAACCCCAGAAGACATTTTTGATCAAACGCTCGTCATATATAAAGGCGAATTGATGCAATATTTTATCCATGATTTTTTCAACAAATATAAACCTTTGAAAATTCTATTTACAACAAACAATATGGCTGGACTTCTCCAAGCGGTCAATGAAAACTTGGCAATTACATTTGCTCCTGATTTTGTCATGCAAAATTATCCATCAGTCATTAATGGTGATATTATTCCAATCGATTTAGTGAACCATAGTACTGTTAACATTTCTTTAGGATTAGTCCGATCAGAAGATAAACATTTATCTACATACGCTAACAAATATATTCATTTTCTAAAATCAGAAATTATTAATAGTTAAAAAAAGAGAAGCAACTGCGTTCAAAGTGGACGCGGGAGCTTCTCTTTTTATTTTCAAGAACTAATATTTTGCTTAGTTTTGACTTCTGTTTCAATATTGATATGGTCATCAGCGTAAGTTTCAGTTATTTTATCCTGACAACTCCAACAATTACTACGATTTCTCTCCATAATGGATAATTCTTCATGACATTCTACACAACAATCGATTCCATCAGTGACTCTTCTATTTTTACACATTATCTTTCCTCCTCGATTAATTCATACTTTTATATAATGACTTGTTCCTCTACCTTAATCGTAGTGCTTGATTGCTTAGCAGGACGCACAGCAATCCAAAATATTAATCCGAAAACAAACATGACTAAAGACGTCACTAAAAATCCGTAACCATATCCCATTGATTCACTTCCTGCATTTTCAATAAAATTACCAAATATAACAGGAGCAATAATACTCGTTGAACTTGATATAGCAACATATGTCCCTTGGGCTTTTCCAATGTTTTTAGGTGAAAAGAACTCCATTAACATTGCTGGTGCTAGTGAAAGAATGACAATTGCAAAACCGGGTGCAAGGATGAAGAATAGGATGGAAATTGCACTTGAATTTGCGACACTTCCAATATATAAACAAATAGCGGATGACATCATTGAAATTCCTGCAAGATTTATTCTTGCTTTTCGAATATCATTTGTTTTGCGGTAAATACGGTCTGAAATTAGGGCAAATGCAATTTGGCAAATAGCTGCAAAGAGAAAAGGTAGAGACACTGCCATTTTTAATGTTTTACCATCAAAATGTTGAACTTTCGAAAAGTATGCTGGAAACCAAACCGCTTGAACAGACAATAACCAATATGCACAGCCTGCACAAACTGCAGTAAAAATAAAATTCTTAGAAAAAATATGAGGAAAAAACTGCTTCCATGAAACTTTATTTGGGATCACTGAGTTTTTACCCACTTGCTCATATGCAGAGATGCCGATATCTTTTGGGCTCTCTTTTCCAAAAATGATCCATAAAAGTAGAACAATACTTCCGACTGCTCCCATTGCTATAAAAGCGGCTTTCCAACTATATTGATTAATTAGTGAGATTAGTAGTGGAGAAGCAATTGCAGGCCCGATTGTAGCCCCAAAGAGCACTGCCCCAAAACCGATACCATGTCTATGTTTAGGAAACCATTTTCCAATTATTGAAGTTGAAATAGAAATAGCTGGTCCTTCCCCTGCTCCCAATAGCATTCTTGAAAACATTAATAGAGATAAACTAGATACAAAAGGTGTTGTAAATTGAACGATTAACCATATTAACATTATCCAAGTAAACATCTTTTTCGTGTTTTTAGAATCAGCCATGCCACCAAGAATGAAAGAAGAGATCGTAAAGAACCAAAAAAACGAGCTTCCAACTAATCCCCATTGTGATGGACTTAAATGTAATTCTTTCATTAACGGAACCGAAACTAAACCTATGATGATTTTATCAACTTGATTAACCATGCCAGAAGCAACTAGAATTAATAAAATAATCCAAGAATATTTTGGTGTGTTCAAAAAAATCTCCCTTCTTTCTATCCAATTATTGAACATCTCTAAAAAAACAACCTGTTTCTAACTAAAACATTTATAACAAAATAACAACTCTTCTATTTTTGGTAAAGCGCTTTCAAAAATGTTCTATCACCTTCTTTACCAAATGACAAAGATGCCTCCCCCCTTTGTTTACATAGATTCACTTTAATTACATTAAAATATTCTTTATATTTATTATATTCATAATTTTTAGTTAAATAAAATTAAACATTTTAACTTACATGTAAATACTACTAATATATGAAATATGTACCAAAGTGCATGGGGAATTTTAACACCATGATATATTAGCACAACTAAATTACAAATTAAAAACTTTAATTTTATATAAATATTATTTATAGGTAGAATGAAGATAGAAATGAGTAAATACTATAATTTTTTTGTAATGCTATTGAATTGAACTGGAGGCTGAACAATGGACTTAAAATTAGCAGGAAAAAAAGCACTTATTGTTGGAGGTAGTCGAGGTATTGGTAAAGCTGTTGCCCGCCAGCTAGCTCTTGAAGGTGTTGATTGTACGATTTGTTCAAGAAATGAATCCACGCTAAAGATTGCAGCAGAAGAACTGGCACAAGAAACTAATCGAAACATTTATCCGATTGTAGCTGACACTACAGATCCTGACTCCATCTTAAATCTAGTAGAAAAATCTGCAACAATAATGGGTAGCATAGATATATTAATTAACAGTGGAGCCCGTGTTGGAGGACATGAGCCAGAAGACTTTAATAATATTAAAGAGGAACTTATTATAAAGGATTTTGAAGAAAAATATATGGGGTATTTTCGTAGTATTAGGGCCGTTGCTCCACATATGATTGAAAACAAGTGGGGACGAATTATTAATATTAGTGGACTAGCTGCTAGGATTGGCGGCAATTACTTTAGCTCTGGTCCTCGTAATGCTTCTGTCGTACATTTAACAAAATCTGCATCAATGGAATTAGGAAAGCATGGAATTAACGTCAATGCAATATATCCTGGAATTGTTGATACAGAAACTTTTAGAGACAAAGTAACAAATGAGGAAGCAATTCAACAAGTTAAGTCACTAAATTCTCTCGGTCGCTTGATTACTCCAGAGGAGATTGCTTACGTCGTTACTTTCCTAGCATCACCTTTATCAGCATCAATAACTGGAGAAGTAATACCAGTAACTGGCGGCATCGGAAATACTGTTTATTTCTAATATACTTATTTGAAATGGTTTTAAGGTTTCATAGTTTATAAGTTAGTTAATAGTTCAAAGAAATAGAGCCTCACAATTTTTTGAGGCTCCTTAAGTGTGTAAACAAATTCCAAAAACATGATTCTCAGACTGATTGCAAGCGTTTGTCACAGTCTGATCGTAAAAATTTATCAATCTTAGAAACCGTTGATTCAATATTGTTCGAAAAAATTGCCATATGTACAAAATAGCCGTGGATCATTCCAGGTTCACAAGCATATTCAACCTGTACTCCAAACTCTTTCAGCCGATTGGCATAGGCTTCTCCTTCATCCCGTAGTACATCATTTTCTGCCGTAATGATTAATGCTTTTGGAAGGCCGCTTAAGTCTTTTGCTATTAACGGAGAAGCGAACTCATCTTTCTTATCCTCTTCATTTCTTAAATAATGAGTTCGGAACCAAATTAGCTGTTCTCGATCTAAACCAAATCCTTTTGCAAAAAGTTGATGTGACTCTGTATTAAACTCAAGATTTGTTGAGGGATAGATTAAAACTTGTCCAGTAATGCTAGGACCCATTCTGTCTCTTGCAATCATTGTAACGACTGTAGCAAGATTTCCACCTACACTATCTCCACCAACGATCAATCTAGAGACATCCCCATTAAAGGAGATACCATTTTTATAAGCCCACACCAAAGCAGAATATGCATCTTCCACTGCTGTCGGAAACTTGTATTCTGGTGCAAGGCGATAGTTTACGGATACAACAATACTCTTCGTTCTATTAGCAATTAAGCGACAGCTTGCATCCGTTGATTCAATATCCCCAAGAACCCATCCCCCACCATGGTAGTATATGAATATCGGAAAGGGACCTTGACCATCTGGTGTGTAAACTCGGCAGTTAATTACTTCATCATTACTTACTTGAATTATAAAGTCCTCTACTTTTGATAATGCTTCTAAATTTACAAGAGGACGTGGAGACTTTGATAGCATTTCTCTTACAATTTTAGGTTCCAGTTCATGAATAGGTGGCATCTTTTTTAGTGCATTTAAAAACTTCTCTGCTTGCGGATCTAACTTTACCAAAAAACATCAACCTCTCTTGTTTTAATTTCCCTAACCTAAACTTTTAAACAGAAAATTAGTTAGACAACAATAAATTGGTGATCTTATCCACGTTAATACTTGAATAAAATCACCAATTACACAATAAGCTAAATTCCCACTAGCTCCTTAGCTATTTATGGGTGCCCCACCAATATAAAACTCAAAACCTGGAGCAATTTTACGACCATTTGGCATCATAAGCCATAATCTTAATAAATGACGTTTTTTATCCTCTTCCTCGAAATCTTCAAAATGAGTACGTGAATGGAAAACAGTATAATTATTAACGAATTGCATGTCACCTGGTTCCATCATCATATCGATATGAAAATTTTTATCATGAGTAAGGGAATCAATAAAATCAAATGCTTCAATTTCCTCTTCCGACAAAAGAATACCTGTTTTCGTTTGTGCTGATTGGACATACTGGCGAATATATCTGCAGCTTAATTTACCATCGAAATAGCTAAAGATTGGTGATTGAACGACAGGAGATTGACCGGGCGTTTCCTCTCCGCGAAGGTCATGGGCAAATGAACGATAGAGAATTTCAAGATATTCTGGGCGTTTTTCTAGAATTTCATTATAGATGGACATCGCACTTGCGATACTACTTAAACCACCAGATTTTGCTTTACGAAGACATAGTAATCCGACCACATCAGCAAGGTCTGTATGATAATCAAGATGTACATTTGTTTGGTAACCACGTACTTTTGTATTATCGTTAAAATCCTTGCCTACATTTTTAATATGACCTAGGAGTTCACCATTTTTACTTTGGATGATTGGCAGTCCTAAATGGAGTCCAAGCCCCCAGTAAATGATACTTGCTTCTTCATCAGAATAACGATCCATTGGCAAACCACGGATTAACAAAAAACCTCTTCCATTCTCTAATTCGTCAACAAAGTATTTAATTTCGTCAGCTAGATCAGGAATTTGAAAATCTTCCTTTTTAAAATCAGGTGCTTTTAAACCTCTTTGTTGAACACAAAATACAGCCTTCTCAAGTGCAGCAATTGTTGTGTCGGTTAAAAAATAAATCCATGATTCATCATTAGCAAGATCATTACCCTTCCAAGCAGATCGCCCTTGAATTTTTTCATATAAAATGTTTGACATTAAAACTCCTCCTTCGAAATTGAAGATTACTAATTTAATAGCCAAGTAGTTATTATTCAAAACTCATATTTCTAAGTACTTACAGATCACTTTTAACTGCTCATTTGCTCCCCCGACTCATTTATTGCATTTCTTTGATTTTCGGGATGCACACCAAGCCAAAATACGATTCCTATAATTAGCATTCCTAATGAAGAAAAGCCAAAGGCGTATTTATAACCTACTGCTTCAGTTAGTGCATGTTGGATAAAGTATCCGAAGACTAGTGGAGCGATAATACTAGCTATACTTGCAAAAGCAATGAATGCACCCTGTGCTTTTCCAATGTTCTCGTGAGAAAAGAACTCGATCAATATAGCGGGAGCAAGTGAAAGAATTACATATGCAAAACCAGGTGCGAGTGTAAAGAAAACAATAGACATAGTAACCGAATTCACGGTTATCGCTAGATATAGACAAATAGAAGATAACATCATCATAAGACCCGCAAGATTAATACGGGCTTTACGAATATTGCCTGTTTTGCGATAAAGACGATCAGATAGCATAGAAAATCCAATTTGGCAAAAAGCTGCAAAAAGAAAAGGCAATGATACCGCTAGTTTTAAAGTCTGAGAGTCAAACTGTTGAATTTTTGTAAAATATGACGGTAACCATACTGCCTGAATGGATAATAACCAATATGCACAGCCACCACACAAAACGGTTAATATAAAGTTTTTAGAAAATAGATGCGGAAAAAATTTTCGCATTGATACTTTAGGAAGGCTAGACTTGTGCTCCATTTGATGAATAGCTGTTAGTCCAATTTCTGTTGGACTTTCTTTACCGAAAATTAACCATAAAACTAATACGAACAGTCCAAGAGCACCCATCACTATAAATGCCGATTTCCACCCATGTTTATCAATTATTGATATTAATAATGGAGAAGCAATTGCCGAACCCCCGGTCGTTCCTAAAAGAACTGCACCAAAACCTATACCATGCCTGTGTTTTGGGAACCATTTTCCCATGATTGCTGTAGAAAGAGCTGGAGCTGGACCTTCACCTAATCCTAAAAACATTCTTGTTATCAAAAGCAAAGTTAAGCTAGAAGCAAAAGGTGTTGCAAACTGAACAATTAACCAAACCAACGACAGCCATGTCAGCATTTTTTTCGTATTTTTCGAATCAGCCATTCCTCCAAGTATCATTGAGGAAAATGTAAAAAACCAAAAAAATGAACTTCCTACAAGTCCCCATTTTGTTGGACTTAAATGTAATTCTTTCATTAAAGGAACCGAAACCAAACCAATGATAATTTTATCTACTTGGTTGATCATACCGGTAAGAACTAGAAATAATAAAATTACCCAAGCATACTTTGGAGTTTTTGACATACAAGTATATCCTCACTTTTCACTATTTAAGGGAACACCTTTTCCAAAAAGGAAGAGGTGTTCACACTCATTCTTACTAAAGTAAAATTACTTTAAAGTTTCAACAATACCGCCCGCTGTTTTATTACGTGCAGGTACTCCGCCACGACCAGGTTTTCCAGTATTTTCGTCAAAAAACATTGCGAAATCCGGAGAAATTTCACGGCCATTTGGCATCGTGAGCCATAATCTTAGCAAATGGCGTTTTTGATCTAGTTCTTCATAATCTTCATATTGAGTTCTTGAATGAAGCACCGTGTAATTATTTACAAATTGCATATCGCCAGGCTCCAACATCATATTGAAATGTAAGTTTTCATCATGAAGAAGAGAGTCCAGTAAATCTAATGCTTCAATTTCAACTTTCGATAAATGGATACCCGTTTTCGCTTGTGCTGATTCGATAAATAAACGAACATATCGACAACTTAGTTTTCCGTCATAGTAACTAAAAATTGGTGAAGTAAATATTGGCGATTCTCCTGGTCCTTCTTCTCCACGGCGATCAAAGTTAAAAGGACGACAAAGTATTCCTAAATATTCAGGGTTCTTCTCTAAAATCTCATTGTAAACTGCCATCGAGCTTATAATGCTACTCTCCCCACCTGATTTCCCTTTTCGTAGACTTAACAAACCTACTACATCAGAACCATCAGCGTGAAAAGGAAGATGCAATTTCGTTTGGTATCCGCGAACGTTTGAATTTTCTAAACTAAGACCTTGATCTCTAACGTGCCCTAAAAGTTCACCATTAGCATTTTGCGAGACTGGAGTACCCATATGAAGGCCAAGACCCCAATAAATGATGCTTGCTTCTTCATCTGTATATCTTTCAATTGGTAAACCTCGAATTAATAGAAATCCTCTTCCATTCTCAAGTTCTTCAACAAAGTAATCAATTTCATTTAAAAGATTTGGCACTTGGAAGTCTTCTTTGTTAAAGTTTGGTGCTTTTAACCCTTTTTGTTTAACATGGGCTAGTGCATTTTCAAGCTCAACAATTGTTTCCTTAGATAAGTAATAAATCCAAGTTTCATCTTTTGCTAGGTCTGTTCCTTTCCAAGCTACTGGCCCTTTAACCTTTTCCTTTAAAATTGTTGACATAATGAATCCTCCCTTTATGAATGATTTATTTAATTACTTTACTTCAGTCAATTCTCTTAACTCTCTACGCAAAATCTTCCCAGTTGAATTCTTTGGTAGCTCTTTAAAAAATTCTATATATTTAGGAAGCTTGTATTTTACTAGCTTATCTTTACAAAATTGAATAATATCATTCTCTGTAAACAGCTCATCTTTAACTACGACGTATGCTTTTACACTTTCTCCGTATTCTTTATTAGGTACACCAACTACTGCTGCCTCTACAACTGCGGGATGTTGATATAATACTTCTTCCACTTCACGAGGATAAACATTGTATCCTCCAACAATAATCATGTCCTTCTTTCGGTCAACAATGTAGATGTATCCATCTTCGTCCATTGTTGCGAGATCTCCAGTGTAAAACCACCCGTTTTTAAAAGCTGCCAATGTAGCTTCCTGCAACCCTAAATATCCCTTCATTACATTTGGTCCTTGAACAACTAGTTCTCCAACCTCTCCTTTTGGTAATTCTTCTCCAAATTTATCTACTACTTTGCTTTGAACACCTGGGATATTCTTTCCGATTGAACCTGGTTTCCTAATTCCTTTTAACGGATTAATTGCAACAAGTGGTGCTGTTTCTGAAAGTCCATATCCCTCTAATATAGGTACACTGAACTTACTTTCAAATTTTTGTAGAAGCTCTACAGGAATTGAAGCACCACCTGAAATACAAATACGGATGGATTTGAAATGCTCTGACGAAGCATCAGGTAATTGATTGATAAAATTGTACATCGTAGGTACTCCTGCAAATACAGTGGCATTTCTTTTTTGAATGGTATTGACTACATCGACAGGACTGAATTTATACAGAATTAAAACTGTTGAGCCACAAGCAATTGGTGCGTTCAAACAAACCGTCATACAGAAAACATGAAACATTGGCAGTACAGCAACTACTCGATCGTTTTCATCCAGTTCAAGTAATTTTGAAATAGAATCTGCATTCGATACTAAATTTCGATGTGTCAGCATTGCACCCTTTGGTTTGCCTGTAGTACCTGATGTGTACAGAATAACTGCTAAATCTTCTTGATCAATGCATGGACTTCCAATTACACTTGTTCCCGATTTCATAAGGTGCTTCCATGTCCATTCCTGATTCTTTGCTTCTGTATAAATGACTAACTTTAGATTAACCAACTGTTTCTTTAGTTCTGATAACGTTGGCTCAACAGATTCATGAGCAATAACCACTTTTACTTGACTATTTTCCAATATGTAGCTGATTTCATCTTGGGTAAACAAAGGATTAATTGGAACAACAAATGCACCTAGTCGCAAAGTTCCATAGTATGCAATGAGAAATTCTGGACTATTTCCTAATAAAAGGGCAATTCCATCTCCTTTGCCTATTCCTTGTGCAGACATTCCTGCAGCAAATTGATTTACAAGCTGATTTAATTTCCTATACGAGACACACTGATCACCATACAGATAAGCGATACTATCCGGGAAATTAATCGCGCTTCTATTCAAGTTTTCGTATAAGTTATTACTCATTAAGTGAATTCTCCCCCTTTCAACCACTTGAAAGTGTTTTATAAATTAATTATTTAGAATATTTAAAATATTACTACACTAAGTATACTCATAAATAAAAATGAAATAAAATTAAAGTTTTTAATTTGTATGTAAGTCTAACTAATATTAAGATCGTTTTTCAATTTAATAAGGCCCCACTAAGACGCATTTTTAAAATTCACTTATCCAATAACTAATAAATATAAAAAACAAAGCCTATACTTTAAAA
>Ga0209461_10000349_pt1 | contig 16316 bp, 17 predicted proteins | sample AgamicAsMarz_FD_187162 | JGI IMG/M metagenome (GOLD analysis project Ga0209461, IMG submission 187162) | Agave microbial communities from Guanajuato, Mexico - As.Ma.rz (SPAdes) (version 2) | ecosystem: Host-associated > Plants > Phyllosphere > Phylloplane/Leaf | place: Guanajuato, Mexico... | reverse complement strand
TGCACCTTTAATGAATGCCTTCATTCTATGATCTATGTATCTAGAACTAACATCCATTCTATAGCTTATTTATGTTAGCTCTTTTTCTTTATCTCTGTATAATCCGAGGTGTTGCTTTTCTCTTGATTTAATTCGACTTTATTTTCCACCGATTTTTTCTTTCTATTTCTTTTTCTAGGGTTTTTGTTCTCTTCTAGTTCTTGTTTCTCTTGCTCTTTTTGTTCAGCATTCGTCTTAACTAACTCTTTTTGTTCAGAGTATACAGATACGATTGAACCACCAGCTTGAATCCAACTTCCACTATATTTTAATAGTAATGCTAATTCCTCGTATTCCTTCACTAATGGGTGTGTTTCAGTTTCTTCGTCATATTGTTGGAGCACATCAAAAATGACCCCATCTGACAGATCGCTAGGCACGTCTTGTTCGCTAGAAATTGATTCAACTTGTTGACTTGAAATCGATTCATCTTGAGTTTCAATCGGCTCGTAATCTGGTATTCTACCAAAAAGATATTCTATTTCATTCAATATTTCTTCATTAGAAGATTCGGTTGATAATATATTTTCATTATGAATTTCAATTTCATTTGTAAGTTCAACTGTATCATCTTCTGGCAATCTTCCGGTATATTCATGTGCTTCATCAAAAATAATTCCATCTGATAGTTCACTAGTCTCAGGTACAGGCGCACTGCCATGATATTCTTGAAGTACGTCAAATATGACTCCATCTGATAAATCGCTAGGTTGTTCTACTTGCCCAGTTTCTTCTAAATAGTCTTTTAAATCCTCTATTTCTAGCTCTACCATACCAGCTAATACTTGTAATGTATTTCCGATTGCCTGTAAGAAGTTCCCCATAAAACCAGATACATCAAAATCCCCTGAACTTACTTCTTCAAGGGCTGCGAGTAATCCTCCAAAAGCTTGTTGGGCATTCCCTGTCATATTTAATTTTATCGCACGATCTGCAACTTTTTCTTCTTCTTCTTTTTCTTCCTCTGCTTCTGCAGCTAATAAACTAAATAATACAGTGACATTTCCTGAGGCTTGGATAATTTCACCTGCATCTTCTAATACACTAGGTTCGCCTAAAAAAGCTTCTATTATATTTCCGATCGCTTGAAAGGTATTTCCACCAAAATCTAGATGAAAACTTAAGTCCTCCCAACTTTTTCGGTTTTCTCCTTTTAATCCTCTCATGGGTGTACTACTAATTGCTGAACTGATTGTTCCAATGGCATTCACCCATGCTCCAATAACTTCCATAACTTGGCTCATTGTAAAACACCAATCCTTGATTAGTCATTTAGGATTAGTATATTCAACTATAACGTTTAAACGTTCCAAATAGGTAATTGTAATTGAGCCCTAATTATATTTATCCAACTTTCTTCTTAAACAATTCTATTTTTGATTTTTCTCCTACAATAAAAATTAGATCACCACTTTGAAAAACTACGTCTCCAATTTGGGATACCATCGGCTCACCTTCACGGATGATTAGTACAACCGTTATGCCATATTTCATCGAAAAACTCATTTCTCTTAGTGTTTTGCCAACCAATTTTTCAGGAATGATTGTTTCAACTCCTGCAATATTTTTAGTAATCTCGATGTATTCAATTATTCCACTCATCGCTTCCATTCGTGCCGCTTTATGCCCAGCTTCCTCTTCAGGATATATAACTAAATCCGCTCCAATACTTTCTAAAATCCCACCAACTTCACGATTATTTGCTTTACAAATAATTCTTTTAACTTTTCTCTCTTTCAATCTATTCGTAATTAAGATAGAGGCTAAAGAATCGGTTCCAATCGCTACAAATACTGCGTCAAATTGACTCACATTTAAATCCTCTAGAATAGACTCTTCACGCAAATCGCCAATTACGGCATATTCTGTGTACTCTTCTAATTGCTCTAATGTCTTTTTATCTTTATCACAAACAACAACTTCATGACCTAACCGATCAAATTCTTTAACAATTCCTCGCCCAAAACGTCCAGCACCTATTACCAAATATTGCTTTGGCATATATACTCTCCTCCTTACCCAACTGCTAAGTCTTTTTCAACATATTTTAATTTTTGATTATCAACACGAAGTACGAAATAAATCAGTGTGAAAATCCCAATTCTTCCAATAAACATTAGTAAGATTAATATTATTTTTGACACACTATGAATATTTGTTGTAATCCCTAATGATAATCCGGTATTTGTAATTGCCGAAATGGCCTCTAGTAAAATTAAATCTAACTGAAACGGTTCAAAAATCGAAATCATGATCGTTGCAACTGTGATTAATATGATAAAGCTCATCGCAATAACAAATGCACGGTCAACAACCTCTTTCTTTACGCTTGTTCTAAAAATAATTGTATCGTCCTGAGACTTGATAACCGAAAACATCTTTGCAGCTAAAACCGAAACTGTCGTTAAACGAATTCCTCCTGCTGCACTCGATGAAGCTCCACCAATATACATGAGCACTAAAAGTATTAAGATTGCAGGCAATGTTAGTTCTGCAATATCAAGAGGTGCATATCCACCATTTCGACTCGTAACTGATAAAAAAAATGAATTTGTTAGCTGATCAAAAAAATTTAAATATTTAAACGCGTGGCCTCTTTCCAAAAGCCAAAATACAATTGTTCCAAGAATCATAAACGAGAAATGCAAACGCATATTAATCCTTGTAAATAAGGATTTTTTCTTGTTGTATTTATAGATGTACTCCATAATAGTCGGATATCCTAATCCACCTATAAAAATCAACGCTGCTGTTACAATTAAAACTAAATTATTTTTTTGAAATGAAATTAAACTATTTCCAAATAAGTCAAAACCTGTGTTTGTAAAACTTGCAATTGAATGGAAAGCAGTAACTAATAAAGTTTCTAATGCAGTGTCATATTTCCCTCTAAATTGACTATAAAAAAAGAGTCCACCGATAAATTGAAAAAATAATGAAGTATATAAAACTGACAAACTTAATCTTTTTATTGACTTAATGCTACTTTGATTTTGATCCTTCGATACGACTAGTAGATTTGAAATCGTAATCCGAATACCGAGTATCATAAAACCATAACTAATAAATACAACAATTCCGATTGCACCAATTTCCATTTGGATCATTAATAGTATTTTTCCCCATACATTAAAGGTCTCAACTAAGTTTACTGTTGTTAACCCAGTTACACTGATCGCACTTGTTGAAACAAATAAACTATCGATATAACTTATATTCGAAATTCGCGTAAATGGGAGATAGTATAAGAATGAAAATAAAAATGTAATGATGATATATGAAATAAATATGTAATGGAGAGGATTTTTGGCTTTTTTCTTCTTCTTTTTCATATGTAGCTCTTTTCTCCTTTAATTGGCTGGATTAAAGTTTATGGAAGATTATTCTAATAGCTATTATCTATTCTACCTATTTTTAGTTAAAAAACAAAAAAACTTTCAAATCATAGGAAAGATTTGAAAGCCTTTTTAAGTAATTTTTTATTTAATCTAAGCTGATGAAGAATTATCTGTTTTGACTTGTATTGATGTAACTTCTTTTTGTTGTTGATATAAGTATAAGAATACACTCACAATTACGATTGTACCTCCAATTAGCTGAAATGATGATAACATTTCATGAAGAAGGAAAACTGCTAAAATAGATGCACCAACTGGTTCCCCAAGTATACTCATTGATATTGTCGTAGCATTTACGTAATTTAATAAATAGTTATTGATAATATGTGCTAATGAAGGAATAATGGCAGATGCAATAAATATAATCCAATCTTTTGATTGGTAATCAAAGAAATTATCCATCGTTACGATATTATAGATTGTTAAAAATGCAGCTGAAAATGCGAAAACCCAGAAACTATACACCCAATGGGATGTATTTTTTACGGTTGTTTGTCCAACCATTAAATAGAGTACTGCAGCAATTACACTTAAAAATGAAAGAATATCACCTTTAAACGCTGACATACTTAAGCCGATATCACCGAATCCTATTAGACATACACCAATAATCGCGATAATCATACATATTTTAGATTGCATAGACGTTCGCTCTTTAAATACAAAGAATCCAAGAATCATTGCAACTAATGGCTGAAGAGCTAATATAATAGTTGAGCTCGCCACTGAAGTGAAAACTAATGAACCATACCATAAAATAAAATGGACAGCTAACATTAATCCACCTAAAGCAAATGATTTATAATGCGATTTTTTTAAAGCTTTTAATTCATTTTTTCGCTTCAATACAAATGGTAACATCCATATACATGTAAACCAGAGGCGATACATGCTTAAAACAGATGGAGAAGCTTTCGTCCATTTAGCTAATATAGCTGAAGTTGAAATTGCAATAATGGACAAAATTAATAAAGACATCATTGCATTAGGTTGTTTTTTACTCATGTTTCACCTCTTTTAGACTTATTTTTGTAAGCGTTTAATACATTTTACTTTTCTAAATTTTTTGTATGAAGTAACATCTAATTATATCATCCTAGGGAAAAGAAGAGGAGACATTTTATGATTCAAACAAATGGTACAAGAGAAGAACATACATTATATAGTGAACACATTAAAAAAGAAATTACATTTACAATATACTATTCAAGCATGTACACTCCGTTAATAAAACATCACTTATTAATTGCTCAAGATGGACAAGACTATTTTAATTTAGGAAAAGTTCATCGAGTAATTGAAAAATTAACAAAAGAAGGTTCAATTCAACCTACGATCATTGTAGGAATTCCATATTCTTCACCAGAGGAGCGCTTTAAGCTATACCAACCTTCTCAGGTGGGACAAAAAAATTATATTCGTTTTTTAGCTGAAGAATTACTTCCATATTTAGATGATCATTTACCTTTACTAGGATTAGCCCATAGCAGAACATTAATCGGCGATTCATTAGGTGGTACTGTTTCATTACAAGCTGCATTTACATATCCAAATACTTTCGGACAAGTCATTATGCAATCTCCATTTGTGAACGATGATGTTATAGAATTTTTAGAGAATACAAAATTAAATTCGTTTCTTTCTATTGTTCAAACTGTTGGAAAACAAGAAGAAAATGTTTTCACACCAAGTAAGCAATGGGTTAATTTTGTCGAAGGTGGTTTACAGTTAAAAGATATTTTAGCTAACTTTCCTGTAGAATTACATTATGCAGAATATGATGGGGACCATACTTGGACAAACTGGGAAAAGCAACTTGAAGAAGTATTAAAAATTAGTTTAGCAAAATAATTCGTGAAACTTAGCGATTTTCAAAAAATTTGGTATAATTAAAATTAGTTCTTTTTATTTCGTTAATTTTTTCAAATTAAAATATAAAGTATTGTAAACAGGAGGTAATTTTCATGAAATGTGGCGTTGTTATTTTCCCATCTAATTTCGTTCAAGAAAAGGCTAATGAGTATAGAAAACGTTTTGATCCAGCTTATACGTTAATCTCTCCTCATGTAACAGTAAGAAGTGGATTCGAATTAAGCGAAGATCAACTTCCAAATATTATTTCACAATTAAATGAAATTGCGAGTCAAATTGAACCATTTGAATTGGAAATTAATAAAGTAAGTTCTTTTGCACCAGTTAATAATGTCATTTATTTAAAAGTTACACCTGTTGAAGCATTAAAAGAGCTTCATGAAAAAATGCACACTGGCACTTTCCCAGAAGTAAAAGATTATGCATTCGTACCGCATATTACAATTGGTCAGCAATTACAAGATGCTGAATTTGCTGATATTCTAGGCCAGTTACGCATGATTCAATTTAGTTACAATGAAGTAGTAGATAACTTTAAATTAGTTTACCAATTAGAAAACGGTGCTTGGGAAGTGTATGAAACATTTAAATTAGGAGCCAAAAAATGAGCATTCGCACAATAGTAGCAGCAACAGACGCAAGTATACAAGACGCTCTTAAAGTACGAGTAGAAGTTTTTGTAGAGGAACAACAAATTTCAAGAGAATTAGAGTTTGATGGCCTTGACGAAGAATGTATACATTTTGTTTCATACGATGAAGACCAACCGATTGCTGCAGGTCGACTTAGATTAATCGAATCGACTGGAAAAGTTCAGCGAATCTGTGTGTTAAGTAGCTATCGAGGGAAAAAAATTGGAAATGAAATTATGTACTTAATTCATAAAACTGCAAAGGAAAAAGGTTTAGATCAATTAGTCCTACATGCACAAGAATCTGCCATTCCTTTTTATGAAAAATTAGGTTATAAAATCTCCTCCGAAATATTCTTTGAAGCTGGCATTCCACATGCCGAAATGAAACTAAAATTAAATTAAGCACACTTAAAACTATGATTCAATTGAATCATAGTTTTTTCATGGGGATTTAAAAAACTAAACACGGAGCTATGTAACAAACATCGGTCCTACTAATGTATTTAGTTCGATACATATGAAAAGATCCTATTTTCCCATTAAAATTCACTTTTCGTACACAAATCTTTTTGGTAACATAGATGAGTCTGCTTTAATTTTAAGGGGGAAAATAATGAAAATTGCAAACTATCAAAATCAATCAATCTATTTACCAGAATTCCCTCGATCAAGATATGAGGAAATATATCAAGCCAGTATTCGCGGGGAAGTTAAATGTGTTAATTGCCATCAAAAATTAAGTTTCACTTTAACTATTTATGATATTCCTCATTTTTATCATATAAACAAAGAGCAAAATCTAGCATGTATGAATCATAACGTAGAGTTGGAACAAGAAATTATTGCTAGATTTGAAAATAATCATTCTACTAACGAAAATACTAACGATCGCATTATTAAACTACCTACTAAGCGTTCGATCTCAAATACAGCTACAATCGAAAAAACAGATGAAAATCAATTTATTAACAGACTACCTTTTTACAATATTCCACCATATAAAAAAAATGAACAAAAGACGGATGAATTTGTGATCAATCAAATCTCATTAGATTCACAACAATGGAACGCAGTTACACATATCGGTTCACCATTACTTGTACTTGCTGGAGCCGGAAGTGGTAAAACACGGGTCATAACAACTCGAGCAATGCATTTAATGAATAGCGGTATCCTCCCGCATGAAATGATGCTCGTTACATTCACGTCTAAAGCATCTGCAGAAATGAAAGAACGAATGAAAGGTCTAGGTTACCCTATCCAACAGATGGAAATTGGCACCTTTCATAGTATTTTTTATAAAATGCTTTTACGATTTGATCGTGCAAAATGGGATTCAAGCCGTTTAATTAAATCGGATTTTCAAAAGGAGATCATGTTAAAGCAAATTGGTCGACGACTTGAAATTGATGAAAAGTCATTTGCATACGACCAAGCTATTCAACAAATCGGCTTATGGAAGAACTCTTGTGTTTATCCCCATGAGATCAGGTCAATGGATGCTTGGGAAGAACAGGTTGCTTCTCTTTATGAAGGCTATGAATCATTGAAAAAGCAAAATGGGCAATTTGATTTTGACGATATGTTACTCGGTTGCTTTGAAATGTTAAATGAAAATAATGAATTACTTTTACATTATCAAAATCGATTTAAATGTTTATTAGTGGATGAGTTCCAAGATATTAATAAAATCCAATTCAATATTCTAAAAATCCTTTTTCAACATACAGAAAATATTACGGCTGTTGGTGATGATGACCAGTCAATCTATGCGTTTAGAGGAAGTGACCCTAGGTTTATCCTAGATTTTAAAGAGCATTTCCAAGGATCTACAATTTATCATTTAAGTGAAAATTATCGTTCCACCCACGGGATCGTATCATTGGCAAACGAAGTCATTAAGCCTAATAAAAACCGTTTTGTAAAATCAATGCATGCTCAATATGACTACGATCAAGTACCTTCTTTCTTCTTTCCATACGATGAAGAAGAAGAAGCAACAATGATTATTAACGATATTAAAGAAAAAATTAATAACGGTGCAAACCCTGGACAATTTGCAATTTTATATCGCACTAATACTGCATCAAGGGCTGTTTTTGAGCGATTAATTGGAACAAGCTTACCTTTTACAATCGATCAAGATGGTGACTCATTTTATGATCGACCGATTATTCGAAAAATGATCTCTTTCTTACTATTAATAGGAGATGAGGACCACCAAGCAGCATTGAAAGAAATTTTACCTGTCTTTTTCCTAAAACAACAAGCATTTCAAGATGCAAAAATGAATAGTGTTTTGCAAAATCTATCTTTCTTAGAAGCATTCACCACTATTAAAAGTGCAGCACCATTTCAAATTAAAAAAATTGAAAACCTGATCAAGATTTTACGTTATTTAAAACACGCATCTCCTTTAGAAGCAATTGAGCGAATTGAAGAAAGTCCTGCATTTATGGACTATATTAAAAAGCGCGGAAACGAGTCTAATAAAATCGAACGACCTTCTGATGATTTGAGAGATTTAAAGGTCGTAAGCAAAAATTTCAAATCAATTCGAGAGTTTGTTGAACACGCATTTCATATTTCCGCAAAATTTAAAGAATATAAGCAGAAAAAAAATCAGTCATCACAAGGTAATATTTCGCTTTTAACAGCTCACCGTTCAAAGGGATTAGAGTATGAATATGTCTATATTCTAGGTGTTGTAGACGGAGGATTCCCTCATGATTATGCTTTAGAATCTTTAAAAAATGGTAACTTAGGTCAACTAGAAGAAGAACGTCGCCTTCTTTATGTGGCATGTACAAGAGCTAGAAAGCTATTATACTTATCCATCCTTCAAAAAAGAAGAGGCAAAAAAGCTAATTCTTCAAGACTAATTCGACGCTTTATTAATAAGAAATGAGATTGAACAAACTAATTTTAAATATTGGACAAAAATAAAGGTGAGCAAATATGCTCACCTTTTTATAATTTATCGTCTAGTTGTTCTACTGCCACAGCCACAACCTGATTTTTTCACATAGCCGGCCGGAGCGCCTTGATAATATGGGTTATAGTTCGCTTGATTCATTTGTTGCTGCATTTGTTGTTGTTGCATTTGGTACTGTTGTTGTTGTTGGAGTTGTTGCCATTGAAAAGGAGTCATTTGACCCTGACCTTGATTATACATATCTTCCCTCCTAAATAAGTCTATTCACAATAGTATATGAAAGGAATTTTCAATCGTTCTACCTAAAATCACATATTCAGTCTATTAACAATCGTTTCTATTACACCAGCTGCCCCAGCAATAGCTAACAAAACGATGATGAACTCTCCCACATGTGGAAAGAACACATATATTAATAGTAAAAACGCTGTACACCAAATTCCGCTACACCAAGTACAACTTAATAACTCACCAAAAAAGTATTGGATCCCATTACCTTTAATCTTTGTATAAGTAACTGGCATCCCATTCTCTTCAAGCGTAATTTCATCAATAAAAGGTCTTCTTAGAAAAGCTGTTATTTTATCGTGAACAACTAAACGAGTCAATCGAAAGCTTGCCAAAATTAGGATAAATAGCAAAAACCAACTTATATCCATGTTAAGTATGGGGACAAGGGATATGGATGCAAGGGGTAAATACTTTCACTTCCTTACCCTACATTTATGCTCCTTTAATCCCTTCCAACCCTTCTCCTCCCCTTTTCTTTTTTACTCTCCCTATTACAGATCTAAGCTCTTCTTTGTCTGTACTAATTGCTACTAAGCCCATTTATCTAAAAAAGCAAAAATCTTCAGTAACCGTTTTTCGCCTGCTTAATATCATAGTAATGTAATATCCATCTAAAGTGATAAGGAGTGAAAATGATGAGTTGCAAAGACAACCACGACAAAAAAAGAAACCACTGCGTATGTGACGTTGTAAAATTCATAAATGATCTACAAGATTGCGCAACAAACACTTGCCCAACAGGTTGTGACGTTCCATTTTTAGGTGCTAACCCTAATGTACCACTGGCAAATACTCGCCCTTTCCTATTGTTTTTAGCAAACGGTGAATTATTTAGAGTACCAGCATTTAATCATAATATGATGCAAATGATGGCACAAAATCGTGATGGCAATGACAATCAAAATAACAACAAAAACGGTCAAATGAACAATTGCCAAGATACAGTTGTTTTCCGCGTTGAAAGTGTTGATGAAGATTGCTGTGCAGTGTTAAGAGCATTAGTTCCAGTAAACAACAAAGACAACAACAAAGACAACAAAAATAACCAAAATACTTTCTGCGAATTAGTAGAAGCTGATATGTTTGTAGCATCAAACACTTGTGTAACTGTTGACTTAGATTGTTTCTGTGCGATCCAATGCTTACGTGACGTACACGTTACAAATCTGTAAGTTTAATGTAAACTAAAAAACTATGGGTGGTAGATCATGTATCTACCACCTTTTTAACGCCTTAAATACCTACCATTTGAATACTTACAATACTTTGAATATCCAATTCAACATCATTAATTTTTGAAGAAACCTTAATTGATACCTTTCCTTCGTTGTAACCCATAATATAGCCAATATATAAATTTTTTTCTGTTCGAATTCGGCACTCAACTTTTGGAATATAATGAGGCTTATTTATCATAAATAATATTTTTTCTTCATTCGTCATGGCTTTAAATGGTTTTTTCATCCAAGTATTGTCTGCTTCGACTTGTTCTTGTTCTTGTTCTTGTTGTTCTTCTTGTTCATCTAAATTCACAACATCTTCTAATTCTTCTATTTCTTCTAGTTCTTCTAGTTCTTCTAGTTCTTCTATTTCTTCTAGTTCTTCTATTTCTTCTAGTTCTTCTAGTTCTTCTAGTTCTTCTATTTCTTCTAGTTTTTCAACTTCTACGTATTTAGAAGCTACATATTCTTTATCCTTTTGTTTTTGATCCTGATTATTTACTTTGACCACATAAGAGTGTTGTATGTTCAACTTGGCTTCTTGAAAATCTGGCTGCGCAATATATAATAATGGCTTTACACCCTCTTTAGACTCTTTTCGTGCCATTGTTGTTCCTCCCTCGTAAGTGTGCTCTTATAAATTATATGAACGGACAATATTTATCATGTTACTTTTTTCTCAATCAAGTAACCTACTAATTTAATCGAAATACGAGATAATTGCCTATCAACACATGACTAATTTTATACATATTCATATAAATTGGACAAATATCCTAGTACAAACAATTGACAGGGCACATATAAATACATTGTAACCGCACAGAAAAAACAAGGAGCGATGAAAAAGTGAATAAAGAGTTATTCTCAGTATTCGTAGGTAAAGGAGTTAGAATTGGTCGAGGAGGTCATGAATCTAAAGAAGGTTTATTAATTGGTGCATTTGGAACACATATTGCTCTTTTTACAGAGGCTGAAGGTGTAATTTACTACCCTTATACTCATATTAAAAGCGTAACTTCATTTGCTAAAGGTAAATTATCTTATGATGAAATGTACAATACGATTGAATTATTACCAAACGAGAATTTTGTAGACTTATTAAATTCTCAAGTTAGACAATGGGTAAAAATTAATCGCGGTGGCCACGACAAAGTTGAAGGCATTCTTCTTGATGCAAACCATGATTATGTAGAAATTTCTTTTAACGATGAACTAGTGTATATTGCTACTTATCATGTAAAAAGTGTAAGTTTCGGAGAAAAATTTGAAGTTTACGAAAGAAGTAATACGACAAGCCAAACATTAAGAAGAAGAAAATAATGTTTAGAAAGGTCGTTTTATGAAATAAAACGACCCTTTTTTTTATAAAACTTTGACCCTCGATGCCATTCTAATTATGTAAACCCATTATAAGTAATTTGAATCTATACTTAATTTTGAGTGGTAATCAATAAATTATTGGAAGTATGCTGTTATGAACTAACTGATCCAACTATAAAATTTTCAAACTTAATAATCTTTTTTCATTCATATAAGACAGGCACTATCTACCTTGCCAACCTTAAAATGAAATGATTGATTTTATTTAGACAAACTATCATCCTAATTGATATGCCCATATAAAAAAAATCGAAAATCCTTTTTCAGAAATGAACATGTCTGAATAATAATGATTTATCTTTTTAAGAAAGGAGAAAATCATGGCAAGTTTCAAAAATTTTCTCAACAAACAAGTTACAATTGAAATATCCGGTAACAGTAATGTTGATGGAATCTTAATTGAAGTTGGAAATGATTTATTAGTTGTTTTCAACGGTGAAAATTTCCTTTATATTCCACTACTTCATATTCATAACCTTAGTGAGAGTACAACTGAAGAATCATATGGTGTTGTTCCGTCATTACAAGAATTGGAACACGAAAAAGATGAGTTATCTTTACGTAAAGTATTAACTGCAGCCAAAGGAATCTTTGTTGAAATTAACCTTTCAAATAATCGTTCTTTTCATGGTTTTATTACAACCATCATGAATAATTATTTTGTATTCTATTCACCGATCTATAAAATCATGTATATATCCCTCCAGCATTTAAAGTGGTTAACCCCGTATCTCACAGAAAAAACCCCTTATATGTTAAGTAATAATTTATTACCTGTTAATCCTTCTAATATCCCTCTAGCGCGCACGTTAGACGTTCAATTAAATAAGTTGATTGGTGAATTAGTCGTAATGAACAGTGGAGAAAATTACGAATATATAGGTAAGTTGAGTTCGATTGACTCAAATTTCATAGAGTTGACTACATCTAGAGGAGAAAGCAAATTAGTAGGTCTTCGTCACTTAAAATCAATTTTTATTCCGTAAGAATTAATAAAATTAAAGTGCCACATTTACAATAAAAAAGTGCCTATTTATGATAAAAGAAGGCACTTTTTTTATTTGACTAATGTCAGGTTGATTTCCCTCACAGAATGTTTACCCATATAAGGAAGAACGCTTATTTCCACTGCAGGATGTACGCTTTTCATGGGGATTGTGGGGGGCATGAGCTGAGAATCCTCTTTGTTGAGCCTCAGCCTTCTCATACCTCCTATATGAAATAAGGAGCATCCGTTCCAATTCTATCTATACACATTAACCATTTATGAGTTACTAAATTTCAAATTCTCGCTGCTTTACTTACTCATGAACCCTTTATGAATCACTATATTTCTGATTTTTTGCCCTTTTACTTCTTCATGAACCATTTATGAGTCACTCTATTTCCGTTTCTTGCTCTCTTACTTACTCATGAACCCTTTATGAGTCACTATATTTCTGATTCTTGCTCTTTTACTTACTCATGAACCCTTTATGAGTCCCTATATTTCTGTTTCTTGCTCTCTTACTTCCTCATGAACCCTTTATGAGTCACTATATTTCTGATTCTTGCTCTTTTACTTACTCATGAACCCTTTATGAGTCACTATATTTCTGATTCTTACTGTTTTACTTACTCATGAATCCCTTATGAGTAAGTTATTTTCGTCTTCTTACTGTTTTGCTTACTCATGAACCTTTTATGAGTAAGTAATTTCTATCCTCTTACTGTTTTACTTACTCATGAGCCCCTTATGAGTAAGTTATTTACGTCTTGTAGCAGTTTTACTTACTCATGAACCTCAACCTTATTAAAGTATGTTATTTAAAAACACAAAAAAAATAGAAGTCATTTAGACTTCCATTTTCTCTTACTCTTCTTATCCCATTATATGGTATCCTGAATCAACATGAATGTTTTCTCCAGTAATACCTCTTGCTAAGTCACTAAATAAGAATAAAGCAGAATCTCCTACTTCTTCTTGTGTTACGTTTCTACGTAACGGTGCTTTTTCTTCGATCTCTTTTAAGATTGTATTAAAGTCGCCTACTCCTTTTGCAGAAAGCGTACGGATTGGTCCTGCAGAGATTGAGTTAACGCGAATATTGTATTTCCCTAAATCGTTCGCTAAATAGCGTACAGAAGCTTCTAGAGCTGCTTTAGATACACCCATTAGGTTATAGTTTTGCATTACACGCTCTCCACCTAAGTAAGTTAGAGTAACAATGCTTCCGCCTTCAACCATTAATGGTTTTGCTTCACGAGCTACACCTACTAAAGAGTAAGCACTAATGTTTTGTGATAATAAGTATCCATCACGGCTTGTGTCTACAAAATCTCCTTTTAAGTCCTCTTTATTAGCAAAAGCAATACAGTGTGCTACACCATGAATTGTGCCTACTTGCTCTTTAATTGAAGCAAAGCATTTTGCTAAATCTTCATCACTAGTTACATCACATTGAACTAAAAGATTGTTAGGATTTTCTAGTGAGTCAGCCAATTCACGAACACCTTTTTCTAATCTTTCATTTGCGTATGTAAAAATTAAATTTGCTCCCGCGCTATGTAATGATTGTGCAATACCCCAAGCGATACTACGGAAGTTTGCAACACCCATAACAACAAAAGTTTTTCCTTGCAATGAAATCATATCTTTCATCTCCTTTATTATTAGTTATTAGTACTAGATACTAAAATAGTAGCACAAATACAATGAATTGAAAATAGTAAAGTTATTTATAGCTTTATCCACATAAAGAAAACTCGTCGACTGACGAGCCTTTTAGGCGAAGTCAGAAGCGTAGTTGCACTTATACTTTGTTCCTAGAATTGGCTACCACGTCGAGTACTATTCCTAGCTGCCAATTTATATTTTAAAGTGAAAAATATAAATATAATAGTTTATTTAAAAAGAGTTTATAGTTTTGAATTCCTTTAAGGACAAAAATAAATTATAATGATGATTGTCGTACATTAAAAGTGCCTATATAAAAGCATACTAATAAAACTTATTATAGAGAGGTGAGGACATGAAGGAAGACCGTACATCTCCCTTTCAAATTGATTTCAAATTACTTTTTATTCTTTTTTGTATTGCCGCTGTAAGTTATCTTGCAATTACTAGTGCAATGCCAAGCCTTCCTGCAAATCTAAGAAACATCAATTTCGCTGGACAACAAATTAAATGGTATATCATTGGGCTTGTTGGTATTGCCTTTATTATGATTATTGATTTTGATCGATATAAAAATGTTATTTGGTATATGTATGGTTTTGGTCTACTCTTACTACTTGGATTAGAACTGCATATTCCAGGTGCTAAAACCATTAAAGGTGCAACGGCATGGTACACATTACCTGGTATTGGTAACTTCCAACCATCTGAATTAATGAAAATTTTTATGATCATTATTTTAGGAACGATTATTTCAAGACATAATGAAATGTACGCTGTCCGTGGAAAGAGAGAAGATATTTTACTTTTAGGTAAAATATTCGGTATTGCATTGCCCCCTCTACTACTGATTGCAAAAGAGCCTGACTTAGGAAATACGATGGTTATGTGTGCAATTATCGCAACAATGATTTTAATTTCTGGAATTCGTTGGCGCTATATTCTTGGACTAGTTGTATTAACGATCGGTCTTGGTGCATTCATGGTTTACCTATACTTTTATCATTTTGAATTTTTCACATCGCATGTACTTGAGGAATACCAGTTAAATCGTTTTTACGGTTGGCTAGCACCGTATGAATACCCTTCTCAAGGTTATCAGCTTACTCAGGCATTAATGGCAGCTGGTTCTGGTTTACTTACGGGTAAAGGATTCCATAATGGTGAAGCATACTTCCCTGAACCACATACAGATTTTATTTTTACCGTAATCTGCGAACAATACGGGTTCATAGGAGCTAGTGTAGTAATTTCATTATTCTTCTTATTAATTTATCGAATGATTCATATTGCTTTAGAAAGTAACGACAAATTTGGTAGCTATCTTTGTGCTGGTGTAGTCGGAATGTTTACTTTCCAGATTTTCCAAAATATTGGTATGACGATTGGTCTACTACCGATTACAGGGATTACTCTACCATTCGTTAGTTACGGAGGAAGTTCTCTAGCAACTAATCTTCTAGCAATCGGATTCATCCTTAATGTAAGATCAAGAACAAATAAGTATATGTTTGACTGATAGAGTAGAAATACAAAAAAGACAGGGGTAAAGATCTAATGAAGATCTTTACCCCTTCTTTTTTTATATTAGCAATACTCTTCTTGGAAAATTCTTTTAGGCTGCTTTTTTAGGGCATACTACGATTATAACTTGTTGAAATAACAGACTAAAAGGAATGATAGGATGAAATACGATATTATAGGCGATATTCATGGTTGTTATAATGAATTTGTTGAATTAACTAAAAAACTTGGTTATTCGTGGGAGAATCATATTCCTGTTCACCCTGAAAATCGAAAGTTAGTTTTTGTTGGTGATTTAACGGATCGCGGACCTAATTCGCTTGCAGTTATAAAAGTAGTATATGAACTTGTGATGAAGCATAAG
>Ga0209461_10000346_pt1 | contig 16371 bp, 8 predicted proteins | sample AgamicAsMarz_FD_187162 | JGI IMG/M metagenome (GOLD analysis project Ga0209461, IMG submission 187162) | Agave microbial communities from Guanajuato, Mexico - As.Ma.rz (SPAdes) (version 2) | ecosystem: Host-associated > Plants > Phyllosphere > Phylloplane/Leaf | place: Guanajuato, Mexico... | reverse complement strand
TTCACCAGTTTTATCTTTTGAGCCATCAGTGATATATACTAATGGAAGATCTACGTCACCAATTGCAGCAGTGTCTTCCGCCGCATTACCTGCATAGTCCATAGCAACTACTTCTACTACCGATTTATCTGGAGCTGAAGATAAATCAAATGAAGATTTCGTATTGTCAGTTGTTCCAACACGAGTTCCATTTACGAAGATACTATAAGTTTGAACCCCAGTACCATCATCTGAACCTTCCCAAGTTACAACTTTTTTATCTGGATCATAAGTAGCTTTAATGCTTGGTGCGTGAGTATCTACATAAACAGGTATTTTCTTAGATTGCCACTGTGCACCTTCATAACCTATAACAGATTTAATCTCGTAATTGTATAAACCGTCTGGAACGACTTCACCGTTTACTTTACCGTCCCAAATAGTTGAAGCACTGTCCTTCATGATCGCGCCTTTACCATTGTTATAGTTATTTTTAGTAACGTCAGATTGTGCACTTAAACGACGAAGGAATTTACCGTCTTTATCAAGGATATTGTATTGTGATTCCTCTGCATTTCTTAAGAATGATGGTAGTGCATTGATATCATCAGCAAATCCATCTTTATTTGGTGATAATGCATAGTAGTTCTTACCAGGAACAGAACCGTAGAAATAATTATCACCATCACGTGTCATATCATGAGCACCTTTGCCATAAAGCGTTTGTAAATCGAAGTAACGAGTTTCGCCAAGATCTTTGAATCCATCAAGGATTGGTAAACTGTCCCACTTACCGTAGAAGCCTACGTATGGAGTCGTTAAATTTGGATTACCATTTGTGCCGATAAGATTTACAGAACCTTCAACGAAAATGTTGTCATGAAGATCTGCTAAAATTTTCTTATCATCTTTATCGAATCCAGGAATTTTTGCATCAGTTAAATCAATTTTCACAGTGAAATCAACCGATTGACCAGCTGGAACTTTAATCGTCTCAGGAGCATCTACTTTTGCACCTTCTAATGTGCCTGTTTGTAGAGCATTACGGTCAACTCCAGTAGTTTGATAGAATTCATCTGTTAATGTAGTTGTGTCAACTTTATATTCAGCATCTTTATCAGAAATATTTTTAGCTGTGAAAGTCATTGATACTTGCTTAGATTGGAAATCCTTTAATTCGTATTTCGCTTCACCTGTTGCTTTACTATAGAAGTAAACTGGTGTTGTAACAGCGTTTTCAATTTGCATCATACCTGCACCTTGACGGCGTGGTGAGAATGGATGACCATCTAAGTCATTAATAACTTTTGCAGTGTTCATTAATAATACTTTTGCTAAGTGAGTACGTTGACTTAAGCTTAATGAACTGAAACGTTTATCATTTTTTAAGTATTCTTGTACTAATGCAGAACCACCAGCTACGTGTGGAGCCGCCATTGAAGTACCACTCATTACTTCATATTGATTATTATTAACAGTTGAATAGATATTTCCACCAGGAGCTGTAATTTCAGGTTTTAAATCAAGACTAGGCGTAACTCCCCATGAAGTAAATGCTGTCATACGACCCATTTCAGGACTTTCATTTTTAGCTGATTGATTAACATGAATTGTTCCTGAACCATTAATCGAATTAAATAATGCTTCACCATCTGCTTTTGAGTTAACAAGCATAATAGGAACATCCCATCCACCTTGGTCAGCGTATTGAGTACCGTTTGTTGCATTCCATACGATAATACCAGCTGCACCAGCTTGAGCTGCATATTTCGTTTTATCAGCAAAAGTTAATGAACCACGTGCTACTAATACGATTTTTCCTTTTACATCTACACCGTTATAATCATTCTGTCCACCTAGTTTATAGCTTCCATCAGCGTTTTTACCTAGATTTACAACTGGAATATTCCCACCGAATTTATCTGATAAATTTTTCCAAGCATCGATTCCCTTACCAACAACGCTAAGATCATTATTACCATCAACAGTAATCGCATGTTCATAAAGATAAGCTTCATTTCCAGAAGCAGCTACTGAGATAGTGTCTTTATTAAGACCTGGAGCTCCAGTTACACCGATATCAGGGTTTTGTGATAGAGGATCTCCCCATCCATAACCAATATGGTTCGAGTTACCAGAAGAAACAGCACACACAATACCATTGTCAACTGCACGAGTAATTGCAAGATCTTCTGCACTATTTGGCTCATAAGAAGATGCTACAGAACCAAGGCTCATGTTTAATACATCTGCACCTAGTTTAATAGAATCGTCGATCGCTGCAAGATAAATATCAGACCATGTAGATGGATAACTTGGGTCATTACTGAATACTTTCATCGCAAGAACTTGCGCTTCTGGTGCAACCCCTTTAATACCACCGTTTGCTTCGTCACCGTTAGCAGCCGTAATACCTGCTACGTGCATACCATGCATTGAAGCACCAGGTCCAAGGTCCGTTACGATACTGTTTTGGTCATAATAGTTATAACCATAAGGAACTTTATCAGTGTAGAATTTACCTGGTAAAGCTTTATCTTTTACAATTTGAGCGACTGAATCTTTTGTTAAGTCCTCTTTTGAAGGATCCGTTAATTTAAAATCACGGTGTGTAGGGTCAATCCCTGTATCGATAATAGAGATAACCATACCTTTACCATCAAATCCAGTGTCTTTCCAAGTTTCTTTAGATTGGATAAATTGATGACTCTTCGTCATATCTGGTGTAGATGGTTCAGCTGTAGGACGATTGTATTCATTTGCTAAATAAACATTTTTGACACCTGAAGTAGCTTCAATTTTTGCTACATCACCAAATTCAACTACACCACTGAAACCGTTAAATGCAGTTGTAAATTGTTTTTTATAATTAATGTTGATTCCTCTTGATTGTAACTTTGATTTTACCGAACTTTGTTGACTATCTACTTTTGCATAAAGACTAGACTTTTGGCTTTCAGATAAGTCCTTAAACAATTTACCTTGTTTTGTTGCGTATTCAATTGGTGACTGTCCATCTAATTCAACGATGACACGTACTTTATCTGAAGCTTTTAAATTTGCTTTTGCTTCAGATACTTTGTTTTTATTTTGTAGTTCTTTTGATTCTTGTGATTGTTTAATTTGTTCCAACTTTGATGCTAAGTCACCTGGTCGGTAAGATTCAGCTGAAGTTGGTGAAACAAATGCTAAATTAGAAAGAGCAAGAGCAGATGCTAAAGCATACGTAGTGATTTTACGATTTTTCTTGTTATTCATTTCTCGTTTCCTCTCCAAAAAAAATTTAAGTAAAACTTATAATGATAATGCCTTTTAAAAACTTCCCCTGTTTTTAAAGTCATTCGAGGAATATCGACAGATCTATTTCTTAATAAAGAACATGCCAAATTACCTCAAAAAATTCACCCAGATAACCCCCTAATATTTCATCTTTATTGATCCTATTAATACCTATACTTTCTTAATAATTTTTTAATAAAGTTTTTAAGGAATAATAGATAAATTAAATAATTCTTTTTTTGAGTCAAAATTCCTTTTAAAAATTCCTAATATTTATAAAATTTTTACATTTCTTTGTGTTTTTAATAAAAATATGTAAATTTATGTAAAAAATTATCGTTTTAGTTCCTTTTTTTATAGATTTAAAGTTCTAGACATAATTATTTATCTAGATATATAATCATAGAATTTTTTAACATTTCAAAGGATAAGCTAAGTCTTTTGAAGTGTTTATTCGACAACTAATTAGCCTAGCCCGAAGTAAGGTAGTGGTTCTATTAAAATATCAGAATATCTTTATTAAAAGAGTTAAAAAAATAAAAAGGCAGCATCCCAATGGATTACTGCCCTAAACATTTGTTTTATTTAAAAAACCTTGGTAAATATTCTTTATGAGCTTCTAGCATTTCGTCAACGATCGCTACAGCTACTTTATCATTTGCTACAAGTGGGTTAATCGTCAATGCAAGAATTGCTTTTTCGCGACTTCCTTCTACAGCAGCCTCAATTGCTGTTTGTTCGAAAGATTTAATCGTTTGAATTAATCCTCGAACTGGAACTGGTAATTCCCCGATTGTCAGTGGAATTGGGCCATCTTTTGTGATGACGCAGCTAACTTCTACTGCACCGTCATACGGTAAGCCTGAAATAGCTCCCTTGTTCATCGTGTTTAATGGTTGGATATCTCTCGTATCATTATATATAGATGAAATTAAACGACAAGCTGCATCGGAATAGTAAGCTCCACCACGTTTTTCTAACTCAGGTGGTTTTATATCTAGCGCTTCATCTTTATATTTTTCAAAAAGAGAAGCTTCAATTTTTTGCACGACTTCTGCACGCGTTTCATTCGATTCAAAATCTTTTAATGCTCTTTCAAGCATTTCAGATGTTTTGTAATAGTAATGGTGATAAGAACAAGGAATGACATTGACTGCTTTTAGGAATTCAGGTGCCCATTCTTCAGCATCTATATTTTTTACAAAACTAGCATTAGCAGGATCCATAATCATTTCAAGTACTTGCTCTTTTACACTAACCCCGTCTAAATATACCTCTGTACCATATACCATATGATTTAGACCTGCAAAATCAATACGTACACGTGAATGATCTACATTTAATAGTTTTGCAACACCCATTTCCATTCCGATCGGTATATTGCAAAGACCAATGAATCTCTTAATATTTGAATATCTTAATGCTGCTTCTGTAACCATACCTGCAGGGTTTGTAAAGTTAAGAATCCAAGCATCTGGACATAGCTCCTCAACTTCTTTACAAATATCCAAAATAACAGGAATTGTACGTAAGGCTTTAAACAATCCACCTGCACCGTTTGTTTCTTGACCAATTACCCCATGTTTAAGTGGAATTCTTTCATCAAGTGCACGTGCAGCTAGTTGTCCAACACGAAGCTGTGTTGTAACAAAATCAGCATCTTTTAAGGCCTCACGACGATCATACGAAAGATGAATCTCCATTGATACTCCAGCTTTTTTGACCATACGCTTTGCTAGTGCACCAACTGTTTCTAACTTTTCGCGACCAGCTTCTACATCAACAAGCCAAAGCTCAGTTACTGGGATTTGTTCATAACGCTTAATAATTCCCTCAACTAATTCTGGCGTATAACTTGAGCCCCCACCTATTGTAACGATTTTAAATTTCTTTGACATTACTTTAGGCCCCTTTCATACATGTCAACGAACTCTTTTGCCAAGTCTTTTACAGTCATTGCATTCATTAAGTGATCTTGAGCATGAATCATTAAAAGTGAAATCTCCGTTGGAGTGCCACCAATTTCTGATTGAATAAGCGTTGTTTGAATATGGTGTGCCTCATTTAAAGCATCGCCTGATTCTTTCAATTTCTTGCGAGCTAAATCGAAGTCTTGTTTTTTTGCTGCTTGAATCGCTTCCATTGCAGCACTTCGACCATTTCCACCATGAAGAATCAGTGTGAAAATTTCCGTTTCATTTTTTACCATAAAACTGACCTCCTCTCTTTGTTAATAAAATTTTTTTATCGTCATAACCCCATGGTTATTAATTTTCAAAGTTATAAACCTAAAAGGTATTCATCGTATTTTTCTTGAGTAAAGATCAGAAAAGTCACTTCTTTAGCAATTACTACTTATTTTCAATTAAATTGATAGCTTGCTCTAGGATTGCTTCACCATCACACATGCCGTAATTCATCATATTAATTACTTCAACTGGAATGTTTTTCTCTTCACAGATTTCTTCCATTTCTTCTAAAAGGAAGCGTACTTGTGGACCTAACAATAACACATCAGCTTCATCGACTTCTGAGCGAACAACTGATTCAGAAACTGCCCAAATGCGTGCTGAAATCCCTTTTGATTCAGCAACTTTTTCCATTTTAGAAACGATTAAACTTGTTGACATGCCTGCAGCACAGCAAAGTAAGATATTCATGATGATTTCCTCTTTCTTTAGTAAGTTTTTTTATATTTCATTCTTATTTATAACAACAAATCGACCGATTCGATCGTGAACAGCTAATGATTTTTTATTAGCAAACATGCTAATAACTGATAAAAAGAACGGAAGACCTTGAAAAATAAACATCGTCAAAAATTTAAAGAAACTTCTAACAATCACTAGTAATACATAAGGAAGTATTCCCTTTTTATTATTAATACGTGTTAACTTCAATCGAAAGATCTTCTTTCCAATTGTCGATCCTCTTAACAATAAGGTTGTTAAGACGTCATAACAAAAATAGATTATAAGTGATTGGAGAAATGCTTCATTAAAAAGAGCCATTACCTTTACAGCTGCATCTTGACTAGCAGTTGATTTTTGAAGCTCAATCATATTTGCTAGAACTCCTGGAAAGTTTGGAAGTCCTGTGATTCGATACACAATTGACAAGATAATTGAAACAATTATTGCATCAATGACAAAGGCACCGATTCTTTTTAATCGAAACGAAGTGATAATTTTTTGTCGATTTTCCATAAGTTTTAGTCCCTTCTTCTAATCAATTATCCATCTATTTGCTTGGGAGAATTATTTACTTGCTTTCTCCATTTCTAAATTTTTCTTATCCCAAATTCGAATGAATGGGAACCAAATGATCGAAGCCACTGCAAAAGCTACCAATTGCATGACTACACCCATAATCTTTCCACCCGTCATTAGATAACCACTTATGAAATATGGTGTTGTCCATGGGATGATTGTTCCAGTTGTATGTGGGAAAATTCCCATTGCCGTACCAAAGTACGTTACTGTTAATACTGCTACAGGAGCTAGAATATAAGGAATCATTAAAAATGGATTTAAAACAATCGGAACACCAAACATAATTGGCTCATTAACGTTAAAGATAGATGGCCCAATTGCTAGACGTCCTACCTTCTTAAGAAGTTTTGACTTCGCTAAAAATGTCATATAGATTGCAACTGGTAAAGTAGCACCAGAACCACCCATCCAAATTCCATTCTCATAGAATGTATACGTAATGATATGTGGTAACGTTTTACCTGCTTTAAGTGCTTCTAAGTTTGCATCTGCATTTGTTATCCAAATTGGTTCCATAACAGACGTAATGATTGATGAACCGTGGATACCAAAACTCCATAAAAGGTGTTCCATTAAACATGCGACAAGTGTACCAACATAAGTTGAACCTAAAATAGTAAATGGTTGTGTCACAACTTTATGAACAAACGTTGCAAAATCTCCCCAACCAGTATGACTAAATCCGTATCGAACTAGTAAGAAGAAAAGGATAATCACAAAGCCAGGAATAAGAGCCGTAAATGAACGTGAAACTGTTGGTGGCACAGTATCTGGTAAAGTTATGATGATCTTCTTTTGTAAGAAGTAACGATAAATTTCAGCAGTAATAATTGCAATGATTAATCCAACAAACAAGTATTGTGCACCAAAAAGATCAGGTGACCATGCTGATACTGTTTCCTTACCATCTTTGAAAGTGCTCATAATATTAACAATTAAATAACTTGCTAATGCTAATACCCCAGCTGGAACTCCATCAATATTCTTTTTATCGACCTTATAACTACTTGCTAAAGAATACGCTACGCCAAATACTGCAACTAATGCGATAATCCCCATTGAACCGTTATAAACGATATCTCCAAAAGCATTCCAATTTTCACCAAATACTTTTGACATGAAGTTTTGATACCAATCTGCTTCTAACCAAGCTACGATAATGAAAAATGAACCAATGATCATTAGTGGCATGGCAAACATAATACCGTCACGCAAAGCAAGTAAGTGTCTTTGATTACCTATTTTCGAAGCGATCGGTAAGAATTTTTTTTCAAAAAAGCTGCTGTTCATTTCGATATCCCCTCTCAAAGGAATTAGGATCTTGGTAATTCAGTTCAGTAATTCACCATATACCAAGATCCCTTTTAGAATTTATTTCTTTTTTAAATTTAAGATTTAAAGTTTGAATTTAATAACAGTTGTGTAACTACCGTAAACTTTAACTTTTCCATCAAGAGTGAAAGCACGAACTTTAAAGTAGTACGTTTTACCTTTAACTAATCCTGTTGCAGTAAATGTTCCAGTTGTTGTTGTTTTTGTTGTTTGATCAGAGAAATCGCTTTTTGTTGCACGAACGATTTCATAACCAGAAACACCACTTACGCCTGTCCAATTTACTTTAATTGAAGTAGTACTTGCTTTTGTTGCCTTTAATCCTGTTGCTTTAGCAACATCCCATTTTGCATAAAGTGTTGTATTTGCTGTTACTTTATCAGTTGCAAAGTTCCATGCAGTTTTAAGTCCTGCATCTTTGTACCATCCAGCAAAGACAAATCCTTTTTTCGTTGGGTTAGCTGGTTTCGCAATGATAGAATCATAGTTTCCTGTTATAGTAGCTACTTTAGATCCACCTTTACTGTTAAATGTAACTGTGAATTTGCCAATACCCCATTTAGCGTAAAGAGTAGTAGATTCTGTTACTTTATCAGTTGCAAAGTTCCATGCTTGTGTACATGAAGCATCTTTATACCAACCAAGGAATGTATAACCTGTTTTTGTTGGTGTTGGAGATGTAATCGCTTCATTGTATGTTGCAGTTACTGGATCTACTGCAGATCCACCTTGTGAATCAAATGATACTGTTTGTTTTGCATCTTTAGATACTGTGCGTACAAACGTCATCACGTGGCTATCATTTGCAAATTGTGGATCTCCGTTCAATGTCATTCCAGAATATACAACCGTCGCAGTGATGTTAGCTGGTTTATCAGTGTTGTACGTTACTTTTCCATCCGCATCAACAGCAACATCGTCTGGTGAAGATGATTCGTAACTAACATCTACATATTTGTTTCCATCTGTATTTAATCCTTTTTCAGCCATTGCATCTTTTAACCAAGTTGGGTATGCAAATGAGTTCTTGTCTAGCTCAGTAGGAGCAATTTTTTCAGCTGACTTCATTGGATCAGCAACTTTGATTGTGTAAGTGATTTTTTTCGGTGTTCTAAAGAATCCGTCGATCACATAGCCCGTAACTGTACTAGTTCCTGGTCTTAAAGCTGTTGCGTATGAACCATAGTGCACACCATCTACACTAATCCCTGCCGCATTTACATTTCCAACTTCACCGTAAGCTGCTAAAGTTCTTAAATCAAGAACTTGAGATACATTTGAATCAGCATTGATTTGCGTTGGTAATCCATTGCTATATCCAGCTAAATCCCAAGAATTCGTTAACCAAGATACATTGTTCGTATATCCTGTTGTTTTTGCATCCAATTTAACAGAGTCACCAACATTAATCGTAAATGTATGTGTGTCTTCGTTATATTTAGCCTTTGGATTCATAGCTGCTACATTCATTGGATAGTTAATACTTTCTGTTCCGTTATTTACTGGCGCAGTAACTTTTGATCCTAAATCTTCTACATATGCAGCATCCTCAGGGTTTTGAGTTAACCAATAAGGCATCGATGTTACAGTTGAAGATTCCATTGATAAGCTGTTACCAGAATCAATTGTTCTTCGGTCCATCGTTCCGAAAATATTTGTATTGTATTTAGACATCATCACTTCATCACGTGGAATTAATTGATCAACCATTAAATCAGGTGTCACATGCGTTACGTCATTTCTGTTTGCAGAAAGAACATCCCAGTTCATGAAGTTATTTGGTATACGTGTCATTTGCCATGTTGAACCTGCAAGGTCAACCGTTGAACTTCCGATACTAAATCCTTTTTCTTTCAATGCACCTAGAGAAGCTGCGTAGAAAGTTGACATAAATGGATTTTTCTCTCTCTTTTCATTGAACCACCACTGGTTCATACCATCTAAGATCCCTTTAGCGTTCATTTTCTCTGCATGGTGAGATAATGTGTAGTATGAAAGTGCAGCTTCTTCTTCATCAGAATAGTTCATGTATGATTCGTAAGATACACCACTTACGCCAATATCGTCTCCGTTATGAGCAGAAATACCAAAATATCTTGAGTGGTACTGTAATGACATATCAAGTAATGAAGTTGAGTTATAAGACTTTGGATATCTTGTTTCATAATCATTGTGCTCTGAAGCTGTTGTAGACGCTTTTACACCATTCATTACTTTGTATTCATTTGCAAAATCAAGTGGAGAAATTACTGCAACACCTTGTGCTTCAAGTGCAGCTTTTTCTGTTGGCGTATAACCGCCCATATCTCTTGCAGCTACAAGCATTTGTAATGCCAATGTTGCGTTTAATGGACCATCTTCGTAATCATTTCTGCCCCATGCATTTGATACACCATCAAGGAATTCTGGATTTAAATTAGCCCATTTAGTTGGAGCTGAAGGAGCATTTAATCCATCTCCAGGTGCTGTTCCATTGAAACGAGATTCAATTGGGTTCTCCCCAGTAACACTTACTTGATAATAGTTGTTTAAAACCATTGCATTTGTATGGTTAATTAAATCATTTTTCACAAGAGCCGCTAATTCAGGATCACTATCTTTAAACGTGTTATAAGCAAGGTCTAATGTAAAGTAATGACCTACTAATTCGTCTGTAGACGTAGTTGCTTTATAATAGACTTTGTTTGAGTCTAAAGCTTTTGTTGCATCGTCTAAATTAGGATTTTGTTCATTTACAATATTCGTTAAACGTGGCGGTACTGCAACAGTGTCATAAGCCTTGATACCAGCAGTTCCACCACTGATTTTACCTGGAACAGAATATTTAACTGTATTCCCGTTTACATCTTTAGTAGTTCCTGCACTTTTTTGAAGCCAAGCTTGATCCCATGATTTGCTTTCAGCAGTCGTAGAACCATTGTTGCTGCCTTCTACTTTATATGATCTAGCAAAGAAGCCAGCAGAAGCAGGTTTTCCTGTTGTGTCCAACGTATAATTTCCTTCATTATCAACGAATACCGGTTTACCTTCGTTATCTGCAAGCCACTTATTACCTTCATCAATCGTCGTTACTTTGCCACCTAGTGAGTTAACAACATAAACAACATCGTTAACATTGTCTTTTGAAGGTACCTTTAACTGCGTTCCAGATACATAACCAAGCGTTACGATGGCTTCAACAGCACGAACAGCAGAAGCTTTAGCATCTATCGTCCTAGCATCTTTTTCACCAAAGTTTTCTTTCATGTAGTTGTATCTCCAAATTTCACCTGAAGCGTACATCGTTGTCCATAAACCATCATTATCCGTATCAGAAATTGAGCTTATAGCATCTTTATCTGCAGTCATAAGAGCTTTAATCATATTATCCTTATTAGCAAAACTCATAGAACCAGATTGGAATCCAAATCGATCTGCGTAGTTTCTAGAGATTTCTTCTTGAACTAATGATTTGCCCATTAGAGACATTTGCTTTCTTACAATATGAGTAGCGTTTCCTTTTTCACCTAGAATCCAAAGTCCATTATTACCATCAGGCATAATATTTGTAATTACTTCTTTGGCATTAAATTGAGTTGGGTTTCCGTTTTTATCTACTCCTGAGCCTGAATTTTCACCAGTTTGAGGAATATATCTTCCACCTTGTAAAAATTGAATTTGATCAGCCGGAGCTAAGTTTGGATCATATAGTGTAATTGCATCGGATACGATACCAGTAGTTACTGGATGATCTTTTTCATCACCAAAGTTCACGTTACCGTTTGACTTAATTAGTGTATCCTTTGAAACTAACCATTTTACGCCATTTTCTCCATTAACATAGCCAACATAGTTTTTAGAAGGAAACTTAGATCCTGATGGAGCAGTTGGAATATTTGTTGTTTGCAAATTAGATGATGAAAGAGCTGCAGGAATTTTCGAATCTCCCGCGTTGTAATAGTAAACTAGCTTTTCAAGATTAGTAGAATGTTGAGTCTCAATTACAGAAACTGTAATGTTTACAGTAGCTGCATTACCATTGTTATCTACTCCAGTTCCTGTGATGATTGCAGAACCACCAGATGCACCTAAAATCTTTCCGCTGTAATCACCTTTAGCGTTACCAATCGTATCAACATATGCAACATATGGATCAGAGGTTGTCCATTTTACTGGCTTTGTTGTGTCTAATCCACTTGGTTTTGCATGAGTGATTTGTGTAGTATTCATAAAAATCTTAGTGCCTGTCGAAATCGGCGCTACTGATTGAGTTGAAATAGTTGGTGCTGCTTTAGCAACAACGCCACTAAATGGAGTTGCAAACATTGAAGCTGCTAATACTGAAGCCGGTAAAGCTCTACCTAAAAACCATTTATTTCTTTTCATTTATCTTCCTCCAAAATAATTTTTTTAATTAAATTTCTAATCGAAGATCCCTTTTTTTATAAGTAACCGTTTTCAAGATTATCTAAAAAGGACAAATGATAACATGAAGTTGATTCGTTTCTATTAGCGATCATCCTAATTTGATTACGAATGATCGCTAAACTGTTACGAACCATATTGAAACAAGATTTTTGAAATTTCATATTGAAAATCGTTGAAATTATTTGATTTTAATACTTTTTGCTTCGTCTCGGGGTGATCCATTAAGTGTAAAAATAATCGACTTAACTCTTTGTGTAAAAATAAGTCTCCGGCACGAAGATTAATTAAAAATAGGATTTGTACAACTTTCCCATCGATTGTTGGCGGATTTTTAAAGATCACCACACTGATTGAATCTTGAATCGCGACCATTTTTAATGCATGTGGCGCAGCAATTCCATTTTGCAGTATCGTCGATATTTTATCTTCTCGTTCGACAACTAAAGCAGGATAGTTAGGTGCTGCAAATCCTAGTTCAACAACGCTTTTTGCCTTTTCTTTAATAAAGGCTTTGTAGTCAAACGACTCTTTGCTTTCTTCTATATAAAACAAATCTGTATGAAATAAAGATAAAAGTGTTGGTACGTCTTCTTTAACTTTACTAGCTGGGTATCTAGTAAGCGTACGTCGAATTCTTTGGACATCCGTTTCAGTTAGTATAGGTGCTACTTGTATATACGGAATTGAAATTTTGTCAAAAGGAATCGAAGTTGATGAAACTAATAAATCATATTCTTCTAAATTTACTGTTTGAAGCTCACTATACAGAACGACCTCAATTATTGCCCCTTGAAAAAGTGTCTCAAGTTTCATTTTCATTAAATCAGCCGATCCTGCTCCTAATCCGTACGATAGTAGAATTTTTTTGTAGGAACTTAATTGTTTTTGCTTCTCCCTTTCCACGTGAGCAGCTAAATGCATTGTAATATAGCCCATTTCGTCACTAGAAAGTTCGAACCCCCATATTTCCTTAATCATTTCAGAAAAATTTAAAGCAATCATAAATACATCTGAATACCTACTGTATACATCATCTATTAATGGATTCGTAAGCTTTAAATTGAAATATAATCTTCTTAGCAATGGATACATATGCATAATCATCGTATTTAAAAGTTGCTGATCACCTGAAAACTGAGTTAAGAATGTTTGATCTAATCTTTCTAAACAATTCTTTAGTTTTTGTTTTAAGTCATTTTTTTCATGTTCCTCAATATCGTCTACACTCGATTTACCACTTATATGAGCAGCTAAATAAATAACTTCACTCTCTGGTAATACGACATGATATAGTTCAGAAAGAATTTCACAAATTCTCTTTGCTATATTCATAAACGATGGTTTGATTAGAGAAACATCTAACTTTTTTTCTTGATTAGGCAAGATAAAGTTGTGTTGAGTTACTCGAAACGAGAGTACTTGGATATGCACTAAAATATTCTCAAGTGCAAAATAACTTAATTTCAATTGATTATTCTGTACTTCTTCACTCAAAACAGCTCGAATTTCCGCAAACGGAAATGCTTTTTCAAAAGTTTGATAAATAGACTTCTTTAACAATCCTGTTTCTTTTTGACTTAGGAAGTAGGAAAACGCTCTTCTAAAATTCGTTTCATCCCCAAGTAAACGAACTCCATAGCGTGATTTTGTTTCTACTTTTAAATCAAAAATCCTTACTTGCTTTTCAACTTCAATCATGTCGGTAAAAACTGTCGATCTGCTAATCATAAGACTATCAGCAAACATATCGATCGTTTGAAACTCTGTCGTTTGAAGCAAAAGCATAATAATATTATTCACTCGAACGCGAGGTAAATCTGGAGCTAATGCCCCGTCTATTTCTTTCATATATGTTTGAACCAACTCTTGGTTCTCTACATAAAGTAAATAACCCTCACCACGTTTTTTCTGAATCACAAATCCGGACTTTTCTCCAATCGCGTTTAATTCTTTCAATTCATTTCGCAATGTACGATTTGAAATAGCGAATTCTGACTCAAGTTCCTGTGAAGTTAGTGATTTTCCTTTTTGATACAAATATTGCAAAATTAAATCTCTTCGCATACATTACCTCACCACCCTAGATGCCTTATCTAGTATTTTAAGTTTACTTTCCAGTAAATCTATTTAACAGTTTGAATTTTTCCAATATAGTTCGCAATTTAAAACAAATACACCTAGTTCATATGTCATATATACTCATAATGCTATAATACGACCTAAGCCCTACTGCAAAATACAGGAACATTTTACTAGCACCAATCGTTTCTAATTCTTTGTATACAAAAAAAATCCTTTTCTTAGCATAAAAGCACTAAGAACAAGGATTTTGTCTTTTTATTGTTTTAAGTATTTCTTAAGGTTGTATTAGAAATTCTGTAAGACGATGTTAACACTTTATTCCGTTCAAACGTGAAAAAGCGCTCCTATTAACTGGGAACGCAAAGCGAGCCAAAAAGTAAGATAAATCTTTTAAGTCCTTTTTTGTAGTTATTCGATTAACTATTAAACACCATAATACTTAGCAAACAACTCTTTATTCCATTCATCTCCACCATCTACATTAGAGCTTTTAAAAACAGGTGGTTTTAATCCAGCTTGATGATATTTTTTTGCTAATAATATAGAAATTGATTGAGCAACAAAGGCTCCAGCCATTGTGGAAGTTGCCCCCATTCCTGTATTTGCTTCTTCTACATAAAAGGCAGCATCTCCAGGTCCGGTGCAATTATCTATGACTACATCACTATAATCGCAAAGATATTTTCCGCTACTATGTCTTGATTTTGAGCCTTCTGGATGACTTGGATTTGTAAAAGCAATTACCTTTGCACCGCATTCCTGTGTCATTTTTGCAAGTTCAACAGTCATTCCATTTCTTCCCGAATTGGAAGCAATCACAAGAATATCCTTTGAGCTTATTTTGTATAAATCAAAAATTACCTTTGCATAAGCTTCTATTCGTTCAATCACAGTACTTTTTAAAGGATGGTCATGTAAAAAAAACTCATTCGGCAAAATTGGAGAGACTTCTGCAAACCCACCCGCTCTTACATAAAATTCTTCTGCAAACATATGTGAATGCCCCGAACCCGTAACAAGGAAGCGACCACCATTTTGAATAGCTTCAAAAATACAAGTTGCTGCATGGTCAATGTTTTGATTCTGTGTCGTATATAGTTTTTCGAGATTTGCCATCACAAACTTAAAATAATTCTCCATAAATGAATACCTTCTTTTATTGATTTAATAAAATTACCAACCGTACTTCTTTTCACTCCATTTTTTTATAACTAAATCTTGTTTTACGAAAACAAGACTATTTTGTTCAATATCTTTATCGATGATTGCACCTGCTCCTAACACACTATAAGCCCCTATTTTACATCCAGGCATAATAATCGTATTCACACCAGTTCTACAATAATCACCAAGATAAGCTGCATTTGAAAAATGTAAAGGTATTTCTTTCCGTCCATTTACAACATGCTCAGTTTCACCGTCATCAAAGCGTAATGTTCCACAAACCGTTGCTGCACCTATATCCGTATGACTGCCTATTGCGCCATAAAACTCGCCATAATGATATAGATAGACCTTATCCATTACCATTCCGCCAAGGAACTCTGCACAATGGTCGAATATACAATGCGACCCAATTGAAACACCATCATAAATCATACAATAATTACGAATGGCCGTGTGATCGCCTATAACTGCATTGCCATTGAAAATCGCACCATTATCTATGATTGTATTATCACCTACGATTAGGTTACCGTGAATGACAACTCGATCACCAATTGATGAATTCTTACCAAGCTTTACGTGACCATGAATGGTTGCATTTTCTGAAATCGTTGCACCTTCTGCTAGTTCGTCCTCTTTTATTGCATTACAAAAATGATTCACCATATATTCATTCGCTTCTAACATATGCCAAGGCTTATCGATATCAAAGAAATAGCCATTACACTCAATCGCTTGTAATTTTGTTTTCTCAAGTGACTTTAGAAGTGCAGCTTCGATGTATCGTTCTTTCGGAACACCCACTCCTACTTTTACATTCGGAAAATAATCTGGCGTTCTTCTCACTTCATCT
>Ga0209461_10000340_pt1 | contig 16461 bp, 14 predicted proteins | sample AgamicAsMarz_FD_187162 | JGI IMG/M metagenome (GOLD analysis project Ga0209461, IMG submission 187162) | Agave microbial communities from Guanajuato, Mexico - As.Ma.rz (SPAdes) (version 2) | ecosystem: Host-associated > Plants > Phyllosphere > Phylloplane/Leaf | place: Guanajuato, Mexico... | reverse complement strand
ATCTGAAAAACGCAATTAAATTTAGCAAAACTGCAATTAAAAATTCAGAATCGCAAATAAAATTAACAAATCTGCAATTAAATCTAGTGGAAGTGCAAATATAATTAAAAATTACCTATACCCGTTACAGTAATACAGTCTAATAATTGTACTTAATAGATGCTTTTAACTTAAAAACAAACAAATAAGTTCTTAAACTTACTATATCGAATAACATTCTGCTAATTTTTTTTAAAAAGCACAATTAAATCAACAACAAATAAATACCGAAGTTGAAATACCTCCCTCTTTTTATATCCCTATAGATCAGATCGTAATAAAACATCTTCTTATATCCTCAAAAAATTGCTATCTTAATATATCGCTAACTTTAATTTTCCAAATCATATGATCATATCCCTTTTCCCAATAGTCCTTTAATAAATAATCAGGTTCCCCAAATTTCTTTTTCCAGATTTTTTGGGCATTACAATAGCCACTATCTAAACAAAATTCTTTTATCCCTTTATTCTGTAAAGTAACGTATATATTATTTAATAATAAATTTCCAATTCCATTTTTCTGATAGTCCGGATGCACAAATACAGTACCCACCTCAAGCAGCCCTTTTAATGCATGGTTTGTACAATTTAAAATAAGATCACTAGCTGGACCATATTCAATCGAACCAATAATTTTTTCGTTATCTAGAGCAATCAAAAAAAATCGTTCCTCACCATTACTTTCAAAATCATTTTCTAAATAGTTTCCTTTTGTTTCAATTTCTTCATTCATACTTTCTGCCTGATTGCTAATCCCTTCTTTTGCAAAAGTGTCAGTAATTACTATTTTAAAAAATTGATTTAACTCATTCATGTCCTCTATTCTTGGTCTTCTTATTTTAATATTCATCATCAAAAACCCTCCTAACTACAACCTACTTCAACATTAAATGGAAGTATCCTTCATAATATATTGTCATGCTTGTCTATATTTAAGATATAAAATAAAAAAACTCCTCAAAAATGAGGAGTTTTTCTTTTTATTACATGAATTCAGCAACTAATTTTTCGAATTGTGCTTTTTCTAATTGTAGTTCTGATTCAACTAATGGTTCTTCACTGTATCCAGAAATTAATTGTTGGTATGATTTTTGCTCTTTGTTTTGGTAGATAAGACCAGTTACTAAACCTTTATTTTGCATTAATGTTTGCATAGCCATTTCTTTGTTTGATGGATCATATCCTTCAATATCAGAAAGTTTAACAAGATTTTCTTTAAACCAGTCATATGTGTTTACTTTATTGTAAGTTACACATGGGCTGAATACGTTAATTAAAGAGAAACCTTTGTGGTTAATACCTTGCTCAATTAATGAAGTTAATTCTTTTAAATCACTTGAGAAACTTTGAGCTACGAATGTTCCACCAGCTGTTAATGCCATTTCCATTACTGAAAGTGCAGATTCAACAGAACCATGTGGCGTACTCTTAGTTTTGAATCCTACATCACTACGAGGTGATGTTTGACCTTTAGTAAGACCATAGATTTGGTTGTCCATTACGATATACGTAATGTCGATGTTACGACGAATTGCATGGATTGTATGACCTAAACCGATAGCGAATCCATCACCGTCACCACCAGAAGCGATAACAGTTAGATCACGGTTAGCCATTTTTACACCTTGTGCAATTGGAAGTGAACGACCATGGATACCATGTAAACCGTAAGAGTTAATATATCCAGAAATACGACCAGAACATCCAATACCAGAAATTACTGCAAGGTTATCAGGTTCTAAACCAACATTTGCTGCTGCACGTTGAATAGATGCTTGTACAGAGAAGTCTCCACATCCTGGGCACCAGTTTGGTTTAATATTATTACGAAATTCTTTAAATGTTGCCATTTAGAACAACTCCTTCCTTGCAAGTATTGTAAATTTCTTTTGGTAAGAAAGGATTTCCATCATATTTTAGTAAGCTTGAAATCTTTTCTGCATGACCACAATTCATTTTAATAATGCTTGCTAATTGACCAGTAGCATTATTTTCAACAACGATTACACGTTTAGCTTTTTTAAGCTCAGGCATTAATTCGTTTGTTGGGAATGGGTGAATTAGACGGATATGAGCATGGTTAACTTTGATACCATCTTGCTCTAAACGAATCATTGCTTCTTCAATCGCACCACGAGTTGAGTTGAAACCAACTAGTAATACATCAGCATCGTCGTGTTTAGAGTTCACTAACACTGGGTTAGGGAATTTTAGGTTATTTAACTTACGCATACGTTTATCCATTTGTTGATTACGGTTAATTGGTGATTCTGATGGTTTACCCATTTCATCATGCTCAACACCAGTTACGTGGTGAATTCCACCTTTCATACCTGGTACTACACGAGGAGAAACGCCATCTTCAGTCACTTCAAAACGCTTGAAGTACTCTTTGTTTTCTGATACAGGTAATTCTTGTTTGTAATCAAACTTACCACGGCGAATTTGTACTTTGTCAAATTGAAGTGGCTCAACAGTTTGTTTACCTAAAGAAAGTTGTAAGTCAGTAATTACGATAACAGGTACTTGGAATTCTTCAGCTACGTTAAACGCTTCCACCATATCGTAGAATCCTTCTTCTACTGTACTTGGAGCGATTACTACTTTCGGAATTTCACCGTGAGTTCCGTAGATCATAGCCATTAAGTCTGATTGCTCTTGTTTAGTTGGAAGACCAGTACTTGGACCACCACGTTGAGTATCAACGATTACTAAAGGAACTTCAGTCATACCAGAAAGACCGATTGCTTCCATCATTAATGAAAGACCAGGACCTGCAGATGATGTTAATGTACGAACACCAGCATAGTTAGCACCGATTGCCATTGTACATGCAGCAATTTCGTCTTCAGTTTGAATAACTGCTCCACCATACTGAGGTAATTTTTTGATTAAGTATTCCATGATTTCAGATGCTGGCGTAATTGGATACGCTGCCATAAAACGAGAACCACCAGCTAATGCACCCATTGCGATTGCATCGTTACCGATTAGGAACATACGTTTTTTTCCATCAGCTTCTGATAATTGCATTTTATTTACATTCACGCCAAGCATTTCTCTCATTTCTTCTGCTCCACGTGCGATTGCTTCTATGTTTTTCTCAACAATTTGTTGACCTTTTTTACCAAAAATTTCATCTACAACTTCTCTGAAAACTTCAATTGATAGACCTAAAATTGCACTTGAAGCTCCAACTGCAACCATGTTTTTCATTAATGAAGTACCTAGTTCAGTAGCTAATTCTGTAAATGGAATTGAATAAAGTGTTACGTCAGTTGAATCTGGAATTGTCGGATTAAATTTAGCATCAGCGATTACGATACCGCCTTTGCGTAATTCATAAAAGTTTACATCGATTGTTTCTTGGTCAAATGCTACTAAAATATCTAAGTCATCTGAAATTGCACGAACTTCAGTTGTACTTACACGAATTTTGTTATTAGTGTGACCACCTTTAATACGAGAAGAGAAATGACGATATCCGTATAAGTAGTAACCTAAACGATTTAACGCAATTGCAAAAATCTCACCTGTACTTTCGATACCTTCACCCTGTTGTCCTCCAACTTTCCACGAAAGTTGTTCAATCATTTCCTACACCCCTTTGAATGCCCTCATTCGTAATAAATTAAATTATAAATGGATAATTTTTTTGCATATCATTCATTTTATTATAAAAGAATGAAAGCGATTTAAAACATATCTTTTGATATGAGTTAATTCGCTTTCAATTCTAGACCTATTAATCAAAAAAATCAATGATTTTGAAAGAAATTATTCCTTTAATTTTTATATTTTTATTATTCTGAACAAGTAACATGTTATTTGTAATGTATATATGATGAATAATTCTCATACATAAAGCCTTTAACCTGCTGTTCTGTATAGTGTTTAAGCAATTCATTTGTTAAATTTTGATAAAGTCCTACGTGATGTAAATTTGTTGGATGAGTATCGATTCCATCAAAATCTGATCCCATCGCAATAAACTTTTCTCCACCGAGAGAGCACATATAATCGATATGATTAATAATATCTGAAATCGTTGCCACTCCTTCATCGACTAAAAATGTAGGATAGAAATTAATCCCAACAATTGCACCTCTATTAAACATAGCCTTTAGCTGTTCATCATTTAAATTTCTTGGATGTTTACAAATCGCTTTAGCATTTGAATGAGTTGCAGTTGGATATTTTGCTTGTTCAAATGCATCCCAAAACGCGGCTTCAGTACAATGAGAAAGATCACACCACATATTATGCTCATTTAAGTAATGAACTACACTTCTTCCAAAATTAGTTAACCCCCCATTTCTTTCTTCAAGAATTCCATCTGCAGCTTCATTTGCATAATTCCATACTAGACCGACACTACGCACGCCTAGACGATGTAATATCTTTAGACGATTAATATCACCTAAAAGTGCATCACAGCCCTCTAGCGTCAAAATAGCACCCATTTCGTGACTTTTTAATCCAACTTCATCTTCTTTTGTTCGAATAACTTTAATATGATTATTTTCTGTTGCTACTTTTTCATAAAAAAGCGTGACGCATTGAAGAGCTGCATCAAACTTGATTAGTTTATGTACATGTTCGGGAATATAAATCGCATAACATTGTATTTTACTATTCCCTTGTTTTAATCGATTAACTGAAACTTGTAGTGAATCATCATTTTCAAAATTGATCGAAGGCTTTTCTAGTAATTTCATCAGTACATCACAATGAGCATCAAAAACTTTCATAAATTAGCACCCTCCCATTTTTTTGACTATTGAAACTAGTGTAACATATTAATAAATTCAATAATAAAAGTAATAATTATACACAAAAAAACTCGTCGACTGACGAGCTTTAAGTCGGAGCTAAAGTCTTAGCTCCACTTTTTAATTACAAATTTGCGTAATCTTACTCGCTACCACTTAATCTTTCTTTAATTAAAAATAAAACAACCTGTCGCTTTAGGCTAACAGGTTGTTATTATTAACGAGGCTCTACGATTAATTTAATCGCTGTACGCTCTTCCCCATCGATTTGAATATCTGTAAATGCAGGGATACAAATAAGGTCTACACCACTTGGTGCAACAAATCCTCTTGCAATTGCAACTGCTTTTACAGCTTGGTTTAACGCGCCAGCACCAATTGCTTGAATTTCTGCTGTACCACGCTCTCTCAATACACCTGCAAGTGCTCCTGCTACAGAATTAGGGTTTGACTTTGCTGAAACTTTTAATATTTCCATTCCTGATCCTCCTTGTACTTACAAAGCTATTATTGTGTACAATAAAAACTATTCTCGATAACAAGAAGTTATTCCTGCAAATATTTAAAAGTTTTTTAAAAATTTTCACAATTCTTTTAATTAATCTTATAGCTCTTGATGATCATCATTTATTTGTATTCTTTTTATTGATTTTGCTAGCCCAGTTTGTTTGTCTAATTCGATAATGACACCACTTAGCTGACCTCTACCTTCATCTACTTCGAATCTCACTGGTAAGTTCGTTAGGAATTTTTTAATAACAGCTTCTCTCGTAACACCTAGAATCCCATCATATGGACCAGTCATTCCAACATCTGTAATAAACGCTGTACCAGCAGGTAAAACTCGCTCATCAGCCGTTTGAACATGTGTATGTGTACCAACAACCGCTGTTACTCTTCCATCCAAATACCAGCCCATCGCAATTTTTTCACTTGTTGCTTCAGCATGAAAATCAACAAAAATGATGTTTGTTCGTTTTTTAGCGATTTTTATTAGCTCATCAGCTTTTTTAAAAGGACAATCAAGTGGCGGTAAAAATGTTCTACCTTGTAAATTTATAACGGCTATTTCAACATCATTAAAATTTAAAAAGACTAATCCATTACCTGGTGTACCTTCAGGGAAATTAGCTGGTCTAACTAAGTATTTTGCTTGATCAATAAATTCAAAAATATCCTTTTTATCCCATGCATGGTTACCAAGTGTTACTGCTTGAGCGCCTAATTCTAAAAATTCGCGGTAAATTTTTTCCGTTATTCCTTTACCATGTGCTGCATTTTCACCATTTATAATCGTTACTGAAGGATTAAATTTCCTTTTTAAAGCTTGAATATTAGCCTTTACCATTGCCCTACCATTTGAACCAACTACATCGCCTATAAACATTATTCTCATTTCGTTACATCCTTCCAACTTGCCACTGTTAATTCACAGCACTGATTTTACTTTTAGATTACCCAAAAATACGAAAAGCCCCATTACTAGCACAATCTGAATCTTCATCTATGCCATTCAACTAAGATTCATTTCAGATATGTATTAGTTGGAGCTATTTTTAAAAATACTTTATTTTGTTACAAAAAAGAAAATAAAGTGGCATATACCACTTTATTTTGCATACTCGACAGCTCGAGTTTCACGAATAACCGTAACTTTTATATGACCTGGATAATCAAGTTCATCTTCAATACGTTTTCTAATATCTCTCGCTAATCTATGAGCTTGTAAATCATCAATTGTATCTGGTTTTACCATGATGCGTACTTCACGACCTGCTTGAATAGCGAATGATTTTTCTACACCTTCATATGATTCAGAAATCTCTTCAAGCTTTTCTAAACGACGGATATAGTTTTCCAATGTTTCGCTACGTGCTCCTGGTCTAGCAGCAGATAAAGCATCTGCAGCAGCTACAAGAACCGCAATAATTGAAGTTGGCGCTGCATCTCCGTGATGAGATGCAATACTATTGATAACTACTGGATGTTCTTTATATTTCGTTGCTAATTCGACACCGATTTCAACGTGACTTCCTTCTACCTCATGGTCAATTGCTTTACCAATATCGTGAAGTAAACCTGCGCGTTTTGCAAGTTTTATATCTTCACCAAGTTCAGCAGCCATAAGCCCAGCTAGGTTCGCTACTTCCATCGAATGCTTTAACACATTTTGACCATAACTAGTTCTAAATTTCAGTCGACCTAATATTTTAATTAAGTCAGGGTGAATTCCATGAACACCAACTTCAAAAGTAGTTTGTTCACCGACTTCACGTATGTACTCATCTACTTCTCGTCTTGATTTTTCAACCATTTCTTCAATTCGTGCAGGATGGATTCGACCATCTTGTACTAATTTATCTAGTGCAATTCGTGCAGTTTCACGACGAATTGGATCAAAACCTGATAATATTACTGCTTCAGGCGTATCATCAATAATTAAATCTATACCAGTTAACGTTTCTAAAGTACGTATATTTCGTCCTTCACGGCCAATAATACGACCCTTCATTTCATCATTTGGAAGATTTACAACTGAAACAGTTGTTTCAGCAACATGATCTGCAGCACATCGCTGGATTGCTAATGATAAAATATCTTTTGCTTTCTTATCTGCTTCTTCTTTTGCTCGAGCTTCTGTTTCTTTTACTAGTATTGCTGTTTCATGGGATAATTCATTTTCGACTTTAGTAAGTATTAATTGTCTTGCTTCTTCACGATTTAAGCTAGAAATTCTCTCTAACTCTTCTTGTTGAGCAGCAATTAATGCTTCTATCTTGCTTTCCATTTCTTCTATCTGCTGTTGTTTTAAAACAAGAGAATCCTCTTTTCTTTCAAGAACAGACTCACGTTTTGAAAGTCCATCATCTTTACGATCTAAGTTCTCTTCTTTTTGCATTAAACGATTTTCTGACTTTTGTAGTTCACTACGACGGTCTCGAATTTCGTTCTCTGCATCTGTACGAATTTTGAAAATTTCGTCCTTTGCTTCCAATAAAGCTTCTTTTTTAATTGTTTCTGAATCACGTTTTGCATCTTCAATAATTTGATTTGCATGATTAGTTGCGCCATTTATTTTAGCTTCTGCAATGGACTTACGGACAAAAAATCCGACAGCATAACCGACTCCGAATGTGGCAAGCAATGCGAAGATGATCAAAATTATAGTATTTGCACCCATGATTTCACCTCCTCTTGCTATTTAGTTAGTTTCATTTTTGTCGGCTGTTATATTGTATAAATAATTGCATCAACATACAGCACACTTCAATTCAATTTTTCACAGAATAGTAATATTTTTTTAGAATATACACTTAAATATTAAATCTCTTACCAAATGATGTCAAGCCTTGTAAATCGCTTACTTACTTGATTTATCAATATTTATTACATTTTTACTAGATTTCATACATGAGAATCTAAATTTTATTCATTAAATTTTTTATTAAGATCTGATTAGCAAGCAAATTGATAGAATTTTTCATATATGGAGTACTGCTTATAAATATAAAAGAAAATAGATATTATCTGTTTTTTAAATAAGTCCTGATAATAAAAATATGCCTGATTCCCATGCAGAACACCACTTACCATGTGTGAATTAATTTAATTCGCCTCTTCATAGTCGTCCTTATGGTCTCGCTACGTATTGACTTTAGGAAGAGTGAATCCTTCCGTTTGAATCAACTCTTTCTTATTCGTGAAATTATTATGTATATTTCATTTAAAACCTTTTGAATCTCAATAAATACTGCTTTTTAGATAATCAAAGAAATAAGAAATTAATAATATAAAAAATGCAGGCACTTTTAATAAGCGCCCACATTTTTTGCTGTTTTAAACTAACCTATGATTACTCTTTTAATAAAGAGAATTGTTCTTCGTCATCTGTTTCTGTTACAGTAACAGGGTTATCTAAACCATGGTGAAGACGGATCGATTCTTTAATCGTATCTCGTATTTCTTTATTTTCTTTTAAGAATTGCTTAGCATTCTCACGGCCTTGACCAAGACGCTCTTCATTGTAAGAATACCATGCTCCACTCTTAAGAACGATATCTAAATCAGATCCAATATCAAGAATTTCTCCTTCTTTAGAAATACCTTCTCCATACATAATGTCTACTTCTGCTTGTCTAAATGGTGGTGCTACTTTATTTTTAACTACTTTAATCTTTGTTTTGTTACCCACAATATCATTACCTTGTTTTAATTGTTCAGCACGACGTACTTCTAAACGAATTGTAGAATAGAATTTTAACGCACGTCCACCTGGAGTCGTTTCAGGATTACCAAACATAACCCCAACTTTTTCACGAATTTGGTTAATGAAGAATGCGATCGTTTTTGACTTGTTAATTGCACCAGAAAGTTTACGTAATGCTTGAGACATTAATCGTGCTTGTAGACCTACGTGAGCATCACCCATCTCACCTTCAATTTCAGCTTTTGGAACTAATGCAGCTACTGAATCAATTACGATAATATCAATTGCACCACTACGTACTAATGCTTCAGCGATTTCAAGTGCTTGTTCACCTGTATCTGGTTGAGATAATAATAACTCATCAATGTTTACACCTAATTTTTGAGCATAAACCGGATCTAATGCATGCTCAGCATCTATAAACGCCGCTTGTCCTCCATTTGCTTGAACTTCAGCGATTGCATGTAATGCTACAGTTGTTTTACCTGAACTTTCAGGACCATATACTTCAATAATTCGACCTCTTGGATAACCACCCACACCTAATGCAACATCTAGTGCTAACGATCCACTAGAAATAGTTGAAATTTGGCGGTCAGTTTGTTCTCCAAGTTTCATTATTGAACCTTTACCGAATTGTTTTTCGATTTGTTTTAAAGCCATATCTAATGCAGCTTGACGATCACTCATTTAGATTCCTCCTTCAGGATTCATTTATCTCTTAACTATATAATAACTGTTTTTTGTTCGTTTGCCAACAAAAAAATAGAACGTTTATTCGATATTTTTCGTATTTAATCTTAATTTTTAAAGAATAGAAACGCTTGTTTCGTATTTTTCGGTCTATAAAACTAGATTTTTATTAATATCAAAACTATAAAATTAAAAAACTCGGCTAAATTAACCGAGCTTTTATATTATAAAATATTCAATTTCATTTTATAAGTCTTGACTTTCAAAACTTGAATTAATTAATTTAATCAGCAAGTTCGCGCCATTTTTGACACTTGATAATCTTATTTGTTCTCTAGTACCACTGAATTGAAACTCTTTTACACTTGAATCAGAATCACCAATTTTTATACCGATAAATACTTTCCCTACCGGCACATCTTCTAATGTAGACGGTCCTGCTTCACCAGTAAAACTAATTGAAATATTACTTCCTGTTAATCTTTGAATATTTTCAACTAGTGATTTTGCACACTCTGCACTTACTGCACCATTTTTATTAAGAATATCTGAAGGAACATTTAGTAGGTTTTGTTTCATTTCATTAGAATAACAAACAATACTACCTTTAAAAATGGACGAGTTCCCAGCTATATCTGTCAGTCTTTTACTGAATAGACCTCCAGTTAAACTTTCAGCAGCAGAAATAGTCAGTTTAAAATCTTTTAATTTTCTTGATAAAACTGTAAACAAGTTTTCATTATTTGTACCATATATAAACTGCCCAACACGCTCGCGTATTTTTTCTTCAGCTTGTCCAATTAGTTTTTCTGCCTCTTGTTCATTACTAGCACTTGCAGTAACTCGAAGCATTACTTCTCCCTCACTCGCTAAAGGGGCAATTGTTGGATTTGATTGATTTTCAAGTAAATCAAGAATTTCAGTTTCTAAAATCGATTCCCCGATGCCAAAAAACTTAAGCTCTTTCGAAATAATCGTACTTGCTTCCTTACCTTTTAAAAAATAAGGAATTAGTTCTTTCTCAACCATCGGAATCATTTCTTTAGGTGGTCCTGGTAATAATACAAATTGTTTATTTTTCGCTTCATAAACCATTCCAGGTGCCATACCATTTTTATTCAATAAAACATGTGCGTTATTAATGACTAATGCTTGTTTTTTATTATTTTCAGTCATTGGTCGATTTACTTTAATAAAATATTGTTCAATATACTCTAGTGATTGATCATGATAAACAAGTGATTCTTGAACAAATTCTGCGACAACTTCTTTCGTTAAATCATCCTTTGTTGGTCCAAGTCCACCAGTTAAGATGATTAAATCACTTCTTGATGAAGCAATTTCTAATGCACTTTTAAGTCGTTCGGAATTGTCTCCTACAACTGTTTGGAAATGATGGTGATATCCTAATGCAGATAAATGTTTAGCTATAAATTGAGCATTTGTATTTGCAATTTGGCCTAAAAGTAGCTCAGTACCTACTGCGATGATTTCAGCACGTTTCATATCATTTCCCCCTATATTAATTACATTGATTTAAGAAGAACATCTCTATTTTTATAAAAATAATCCCAACCAGAATATACTGTAAAGAATAATGCGACCCAAAGTGATACATCTGCAATTGAAAATGGTAAGAAATTCAATGGGAAATCATGTAAGAAATATGCAGAAATCGCAACAATTTGTGCCCAAGTCTTAATTTTACCTAGCATTGCAGCAGCATGAACTTCTCCAGAGCCAGCTAAAATCATTCGTAAACCGGTTACAGCAAACTCTCTACTTATTATGATAATCGTAATCCACGCTGGAACATAATGAAAATCAGTTAAGATAATTAATGCTGAAGAAACAAGTAATTTATCAGCAAGTGGATCTAAAAACTTACCAAAATTAGTAACTAGATTATATTTTCTTGCGTAATAACCATCTATAAAATCAGTAACTGAGGCAATAATAAAAATTGCAGCTCCTACTAAATGATTAACTGGTATTGAATCACATTAATGTAACTTTTCCCCATCCAAAATCGATTAAAACGGCAATCATAAATAATGGAATTAGACAAACCCTTGACACTGTGATCTTATTTGGTAAATTCATGGTAAAACCCTCCAAAACTTTCTAAAAATGAAGCATTTATAATAAATGAATAAAAGCCATCTTAAAGATGACTATTGATTCATTTTTAAATTTTTAATCGTAATCTTTTGGTGAACAGCATTTGTTGGACTAACTGGATATTTAAATACCTCATCGTTAATTCGTAGCTCAACATTATTAGAAGCACCAATATTTACAGTTACTTCATTTTCATCTGTTAAGTCGTAGTTTTGAGTTTGTCCTTGTTTTAAAATTCCGGAATAGAACATTTTTCCATCAGGATTTTTTAAATCCACATAACTTTCACCATTTGCAACTACTTCTAATTTAAATACATCTGTACCAGATAAAGAAATAGTAGTTCGTTTACCCGCTGCAGAGTCAACAGTAATTTTTTGCGCTGGCGTTTGCTCAGTCACATCATTTTTCGGTTTCTCTGTTTTTTTCGTATTATTAACTTTTGCCTGATCTAGCGCATTATTTTTTGGTTTTTCAATTTCAGAATTAGAGTTAGATTGAGATTGATTCGTATCCGCAGATTTTTCATCATTTTTTGATGGGAACATCATATAAATAGCAATGCAGATTCCAATGATTAGTATCGCCACTAATAATCTTGGTAAATAATCCATTATACGTGATGCCTTAACATTGTTTAATGGTTCTTTAAGCTTCGATGCTCTACTTGGGATCTCTTCATGCTTTACTTCTTCTACTGTGTTTGTCATAGTTGATTCCTCAACTACTGGCTTTTCAGTTAGAAATCCAGAAACGTCAACACCAATTGTTTCTGCATATTGTCTAATAAATGCACGAACATAAAATTGCCCTGGCAATATTTCATAATTACCTTCTTCAATTGCTTCAAGATAACGTTTCTGAATCTTCGTTAACTCTTGTACATCGTCAATTGATAAGCCTTTCGCTTCTCTTGCTTCTCGTAAATATTTTCCTAATTCTGTCACAAGTTACACCCCAACTAACTTTAAAAATCAAACATTGAGAACGAGTTATGTCCATTTTTATCCATTTGGTCTACAAGTTCATATTTAATTTCTTCATTTTCATCATTTCTTAATTCAATTATGTAATCAAAATCTTCTAAAGAGTATTCAGTTTGCTGTACAAATACATCAGGATGCTCTACTACTTTCACAGAAGACATAGCCATAATTTCGCGAACCAATTGCCAATGTTGCTCATTTGCTCTTCTATGAGAAAGAATGCCATCAATAATAAATACATTATCTGAATTATATTCGTCTTCTATTAATTGACTTCTTAATGTTTGTTTAATTAATGTTGATGAAACAAATAACCAGCGTTTATTTGCACATACACTTGCTGCTACTACTGATTCAGTTTTACCAACACGAGGCATCCCTCTAATTCCGATTAGCTTATGGCCTGGCATTTTAAATAACTCTGCCATAAAATCAACAAGCATTCCTAAATCATCGCGGACAAAACGAAAAGTCTTTTTATCATCTACGTCTCGTTGAATATAAGTACCATGTCTTACAGCTAAACGATCTCTTAGAGTGGGCTTTCTAAGTTTAATTATTGTTATATTGTCCATAGTATTTAAAATTGATTCAAATCTAATAATTTGATCATCGTTATCGCAACCAAGTAACATGCCGCGTTTCATTGTGTCGACACCATTGATTGTTAAAATATTAATCCCTAGCATACCGATTAGCGATGCAATATCTCCAAGTAGTCCAGGGCGATTCTTATGTATTTCATACTCAAAATACCATTCGATTAACTCCATACCTATACCCCCTATTTGTTAACTACTTAACTCTCCATTTAATAATAAACGATTTCGCAATAATATAAAAGGTAAAATATGTGAAATAAATAACTTTCGACCGGAAATTTTGCTATGAAGTATGCCAACCGCCGTTTACTCCAAGAATTTGTCCAGTTATATAAGAAGATTGTTCGGAAATTAGGTAATTTACAGTATTCGCAATTTCACTTGGAAGAGCTAAACGATTCATTGGAATTTCATTTGCAATTTCTTTTAAATCTTCTTCACTAAAGGTATTTAACATATTCGTTTTTACGGCACCTGGAGCAACAGCATTTACTTTTATTCCACTTGGCCCTAATTCTTTAGCTAATGCCATTACATAAGCGTTTTGAGCACCTTTAGTGGTTGAATATAAAACTTCACATGAAGCACCAATTTGTCCCCATATAGACGAAATAACGACGATACTACCAGATTTTTTAGCCACCATATTAGGAAGAAAATAATTGACTACTTTTATCAAACTTTTGATATGTAATTGAGTCATTCGATCGATCTCTTCATCACTTACATCGTTAATCAAACCAAAGATTGAAAAACCCGATGCATACACAATTGAATCGATTGGATCCTTTATTTGAGATGTTAAAATTTGAACTCCATTTTCAACTGACAAGTCCGCTTGAACGAATTGGCAGTTTACTTCAATCTCATTAGCCAATTCGATCAGTTCATTAAGTGGCTCTTTCTTACGATTATAATGGACAACTAAATCATATTTTTCATTGATTAATTTTTTCGAAATTGCTAAGCCAATGTCACCACTAGCTCCAATTACTAGAATTCTATTTCTCATTTATTATAATCTCCATTTATTCGAGGTTTTAATGCAGGTTTTAAGAGTATTAAAAATGTAAAGGTAAAAGAGAAGCGAGGAAAACTCTTTAAAATTAAATATTACACTTAGATTCTTTATAAACCCTTAATTTTTTAATTTAAATTTCAAAAAGCATCCCATAAAGGATGCTTTTAATTTATTCAATGAGGAAAAACAAAAAACTCACTCATAAAGTCTTCATTTATTAGATGACTAGCACTTTCTTTTAGATCCTCTACAGAAATAGATTGTAACACAGATACGATGTCAAATAAATGCATATCCAAGAACGCATAACGTGTAAATTGGTTAGCGATATATTCTGGAGAATTTAATGAGCGTAGGAATCCGCCAATTTTCTTTTTTACTACACGATCGACAATTTCTTTTTCCCACTGATGATTTTTTGAGTCTAATAACACTTCTTTTATTTTTTCAGAAAGTTTTTCAGGTGAAGTAGAATCTCCCCCTATGATCGCAAAAGCAAAACCATGTTCTGCAGAGTAATCATATGAGAACGTATCATCGATTAATCCATCTTCATACATTTGTTGATACGTATTTGAGCCTTTACCGAATAAATAATCAAGTAATACTGAAATTGATAATTCATGCTTTAATAATTCGCTTCCACCTTTAGGTGCAGAAAAGTCTTTCACGCCAACGAGTACTTTCGATGATTGGACATTCATATGTAACACTTTTTTCTTTTCTGCAGATTCAGGAGTTTCTTCAGGGAAAAATCTCTTAATTTCATTTGCATCTTTAAACGTTTTTTTGCTTTGGTTGTCTCTAATTAAATTCATTGTTTTATCTGGGTCTACTGGACCTACAACAAAAAACAACATATTACTTGGATGATAAAAAGTTTCGTAACAAGTATAAAGTAATTCTTTTGTAATTTTTGAAATTGATTCAACCGTACCAGCAATATCTGTTCTAACAGGATGTTTACCATATAAATTTGCAATCATCCCAAAATATTGTCTCCAATCAGGGTTATCTTCGTACATTTTAATTTCTTGACCAATGATCCCTTTTTCTTTTTCAACACTCTGATCAGAAAAATATGGATCTTGAACAAAATCAATTAATGTCATTAAATTTTGTTCCACATTATTCGTTGCTGAAAATAAATAAGCAGTTCGTGTAAAACTTGTAAACGCATTAGAAGAGGCTCCTTGTTTACTAAAAACTTGGAATACGTCCCCATCTTTCTTTTCAAACAATTTGTGCTCTAAAAAATGAGCAATCCCATCTGGTACAACTAATTTTTCATCTTTTCCTAAAGGAATAAATTCAGAATCAATCGAACCGTATTTAGTTGTAAAGGTCGCATATGTTTTGTTGTAGCCTTGCTTAGGAAGAATATATACTTTTAATCCGTTTTCAAGCTCCTCGAAATAAAGCGTTTCATTCAATTGTTCAAAATACTTTTTTTCCATTATGCTCCCTCCTGACCTTTTAAGAAATAAGTTGTGTGAAGTTTAATTTTATTAGCTACAGCTACAATTTCATCTTTCGTAACTTTTTCGATTTCAGGGAACCAGTCCTCGATCGGACGTTCATTTCCTGCAGCTTGGTCATTGAATAATGTTTCAATGATTCCATAAGCAGTGTCCATACTTTCTAATAGACTGTTTTTAATCACTAATTTTGTTTGATCAATTTCCTCTTCAGTGAAATTTCCCTTTTTCATTTCTTCAAGTTGTTCAGCAATAATTGTTGTTGCTTTTTCATAATTTTCACTTGCTATACCAGACATGACCATTAAAATGGATTTATGACTTTCAAAACGAGAAGCAGCATAGTAAGCTAAGCTATTTTTTTCTCGAACATTGATAAATAATTTTGAATGAGAAAATCCGCCAAAAAGACCATTAAATACTTGAAGTGCAAAGTAATCTGGATCTTTAATCGAGATCCCAGTAGTATAACCGATGTGTAGTTTAGCTTGATTGAGTTTTTGTTCTTCGATTACTTCATTAGGAGAATCGATTGGCGTT
>Ga0209461_10000339_pt1 | contig 16609 bp, 16 predicted proteins | sample AgamicAsMarz_FD_187162 | JGI IMG/M metagenome (GOLD analysis project Ga0209461, IMG submission 187162) | Agave microbial communities from Guanajuato, Mexico - As.Ma.rz (SPAdes) (version 2) | ecosystem: Host-associated > Plants > Phyllosphere > Phylloplane/Leaf | place: Guanajuato, Mexico... | reverse complement strand
TCATCCGGTGCATCTTGATTGTGCAGCCTGCCCCAAACGGGCGCGTCGTTTGAGAAATTCTAATTTAGCGTGCTTCTTCGCATTACTTTTACTAATCATCAGGTTTGAGCCATAAAGCAGGTTTTTATCTTCAACGGGCTGATACCTTACTTTTATCCTGAGATTTTGGCTGCTTAATAACATATTTGCGTATTAACTGCGCAAAAAGTGGTGATTTTATCTGTCTGATTTTGCTGCCTGAGAACACCGTCAAAAAAATCATACCCGTTTTAACTTATGGTTAACGCTGGATTTCGGTGGTAAGTTCGGAGCAAGGATATCGTTTGCGCCGGGCTGCCTGCCGACGCCGAACACTTTGCCTGAGGAAGAAGATGAAACAGACCCCTTTGTTCGAACAGCATCAGGCCTGCGGCGCGCGCATGGTGGATTTTCATGGCTGGATGATGCCGCTGCACTACGGTTCGCAGCTGGATGAGCATCATACGGTTCGTAGCGATGCCGGCATGTTCGACGTGTCGCATATGACTATTGTCGATCTGCACGGCGTCCGCACCCGTGAATTTTTACGCTACCTGCTGGCCAACGACGTCGCCAAACTGACCCAGCCCGGCAAAGCGCTTTATACCGCTATGCTCAACGCCTCCGCTGGCGTAATCGACGATCTGATTGTTTACTTTATGACCGAAGAGTTTTTCCGGCTGGTGGTGAACTCCGCCACGCGGGAAAAAGATCTCGCCTGGATTACCCAACATGCGGAAGGCTATGGCGTGACGCTGACCGAGCGCGACGACCTGGCGCTGATCGCGGTGCAGGGGCCGCAGGCGCAGGCAAAAGCCCGTTCGCTGTTCGATGAGGCGCAGCGAGAGGCCGTAGCGGACATGAAGCCCTTCTTTGGCGTGCAGGCTGGCGAGTTGTTTATTGCTACCACAGGCTACACCGGCGAAGCCGGGTATGAAATCGCCCTGCCCAACGAGCAGGCGGCGGATTTCTGGCAAAAGCTGCTGGCGGCGGGCGTGAAGCCTGCCGGTCTGGGCGCGCGCGATACCCTGCGCCTGGAGGCCGGCATGAATTTATACGGGCAGGAAATGGACGAGGGCGTTTCGCCGCTGGCGGCCAATATGGGCTGGACAATCGGCTGGCAGCCTCAAGAGCGCGATTTTATCGGCCGCGAGGCGCTGGCGTCGCAGCGTGAAAAAGGCACCGAGCAGCTGGTCGGTCTGGTGATGACCGAGAAAGGCGTACTGCGCAACGGCTTACCGGTGCGCTTTACCGACGCGACCGGCAACCTGCAGGAAGGCATTATCACCAGCGGCTCTTTCTCGCCAACTTTAGGCTACAGCATTGCGCTGGCTCGCGTTCCCGCAGGCATTGGCGAGCAGGCGATTGTGCAAATCCGCAACCGTGAAATGCCGGTTCGCGTGACCAAACCCGTTTTTGTACGCGCCGGTAAAGCGGTGGCGTAAAAGGCGCTTTCCGCGCTTCAGCTGCGGAAAACGACCCGGAATTATTTTAAGGAGATCAGGCGATGAGCAATGTTCCAAACGAACTAAAATACCGTGAAAGCCATGAGTGGGTGCGTAAAGAAGAAGATGGTACCTATACCGTAGGCATCACCGCCCACGCGCAGGAGCTGCTGGGCGATATGGTGTTTGTCGATCTGCCCGAAGTGGGCAACACCTACAGCCAGGGCGAAGACTGCGCCGTAGCCGAGTCGGTAAAGGCCGCCTCCGATATTTATGCGCCGGTCAGCGGCGAAATTGTCGAAGTCAACGGCGCGCTGGAAAGCGAACCGGAGCTGGTCAACAGCGATCCCTACAGCGATGGCTGGCTGTTCCGCATTAAGGCCAGCGACGAGTCCGAACTGGAATCGCTGATGGACGCGGACGCCTACAAAACCAGCATTGACGAATAGACGGCGGCAGCGCGGGCCGTGCTTCTGCGGCCCGGATTTATTTCGTCAGCAATTTATTAGCCCTCTCCGGAGCTCCGTCTCCTTAATGCCTTTGCCCGATGCAGGATTTACCGCTAATGACTACTCTCAGCCAGCTTGAACATACCGGCGCTTTTATCGAACGCCATATCGGCCCTTCGCCAGCCCAGCAGGAAGCGATGCTGAACGCGGTAGGCGCCGCCTCTCTCAGCGAGTTGATTACCGCTATCGTCCCGGCTGATATTCAGCTGCCCGGCGCGCCTGCCGTCGGCGATCCCCTGACCGAACATCAGGCGCTGGCCGAGCTGAAAGCGATCGCCAGCCGCAACCTGCGTTATAAATCCTGTATCGGGATGGGCTACACGCCGGTGCTGACGCCGCCGGTTATTCTGCGCAACATGCTGGAAAATCCCGGCTGGTACACTGCCTACACGCCTTATCAGCCCGAGGTTTCTCAGGGCCGACTGGAAGCGCTGCTGAACTTCCAGCAGGTCACGCTGGATTTGACCGGCCTGGATATCGCCTCTGCTTCGCTGTTGGATGAAGCGACCGCCGCCGCCGAGGCGATGGCGATGGCGAAGCGTGTCAGCAAGCTCAAAAACGCCAACCGCTTCTTTGTGGCCGAAGATATTCATCCGCAAACGCTGGACGTGGTGCGGACGCGGGCGGAAACCTTTGGCTTTGAGGTGGTGGTCGATAAGGCGGCGCGCGTGCTGGATCATCAGGACGTGTTCGGCGTGCTGCTACAGCAGGTCGGCACCACTGGCGAGGTACATGACTACACCTCGCTGATCCATGAGCTGAAGGCGCGGAAAGTGATAGTTAGCGTCGCTGCGGATTTTATGTCGCTGGTGCTGCTGACCGCACCGGGAAAACAGGGCGTGGATATCGTGTTTGGCTCTGCGCAGCGTTTTGGCGTTCCGATGGGCTACGGCGGCCCTCACGCAGCCTTCTTTGCCGCCCGTGACGAATACAAACGCTCAATGCCAGGGCGCATTATCGGCGTCTCGCGCGATGCGGCGGGCAACACGGCGCTGCGGATGGCAATGCAGACTCGCGAGCAGCATATCCGTCGTGAAAAGGCCAACTCCAATATTTGTACGTCACAGGTGCTGTTGGCCAATATCGCCAGCCTGTACGCGGTCTTCCACGGCCCGCACGGCCTGAAACGCATCGCCTCGCGCATTCATCGCCTGACGGATATCCTGGCGGCCGGGCTGCAAAAGGGCGGCATGACGCTGCGCCATCAGAGCTGGTTCGATACGCTGACCGTTGAAGTCACGGATAAAGCCGCGGTGCTGGATCGCGCGCTGAGTTTCGGCATCAATCTGCGCACCGATATCCACAACGCGGTGGGCATCACCCTGGATGAAACCACGCTGCGGGAAGATGTGGCGGCGCTGTTCTCCGTGCTGCTGGGCGAAAATCACGGTCTGGATATCGACGAGCTGGACAGCGCCGTGGCCGACAGCGCGTCCGTTCCGCCAGCGATGCTGCGCAAAGAGGCCATCCTGACGCATCCGGTCTTTAACCGTTACCACAGCGAAACCGAGATGATGCGCTATATGCACAGCCTGGAGCGCAAGGATCTGGCGCTGAATCAGGCGATGATCCCGCTCGGCTCCTGCACCATGAAGCTGAACGCCGCCGCTGAGATGATCCCGATTACCTGGCCGGAATTCGCGGAGCTGCACCCGTTCTGTCCTGCCGATCAGGCCGCCGGCTATCTGCAAATGATCGGCCAGCTGTCGCAGTGGCTGGTGCAGCTGACCGGCTATGACGCGCTCTGTATGCAGCCTAACTCCGGCGCGCAGGGCGAGTATGCGGGCCTGCTGGCGATCCGCCGCTATCACGAAAGCCGTGGTGAAGCCGGACGTAATATCTGTCTGATCCCCAGCTCGGCGCACGGCACCAATCCGGCCTCGGCACAGATGGCGGGCATGGCGGTAGTCGTGGTGGCCTGTGACAAACAGGGTAATATCGATCTGCACGATCTGCGGCAGAAAGCGGAACAGGCGGGCGAAGCGCTCTCCTGCATTATGGTGACCTATCCTTCCACGCACGGCGTCTATGAAGAAACCATCCGCGAGGTTTGCCAGATCGTTCATCAGTATGGCGGCCAGGTTTATCTGGACGGTGCCAACATGAACGCCCAGGTCGGCATCACCACGCCTGGCTATATCGGCGCGGACGTCTCGCACCTTAACCTGCATAAAACCTTCTGTATTCCGCACGGCGGCGGCGGGCCAGGCATGGGGCCGATTGGCGTAAAAGCCCATCTGGCGCCATTTGTGCCGGGCCACAGCGTGGTGCAGATTGACGACATGCTGACGCAGCAGGGCGCGGTGTCCGCCGCGCCGTTCGGCAGCGCTTCTATTCTGCCTATCAGCTGGATGTATATCCGCATGATGGGCGCGGAAGGGCTGAAGCAGGCCAGTTCGGTAGCGATCCTGAACGCCAACTATATTGCTGCGCGCCTGAAATCGGCCTATCCGATCCTGTATGCCGGACGGGATGGGCGGGTAGCGCATGAATGCATCCTGGATATTCGTCCGCTGAAAGAGCAAACCGGCATCAGCGAACTGGATATTGCCAAACGCCTGATCGACTATGGCTTCCACGCGCCGACCATGTCCTTCCCGGTGGCGGGCACGCTGATGGTGGAGCCGACGGAATCGGAAAGCAAAGTGGAGTTGGATCGCTTTATCGACGCCATGCTGGCTATCCGCATGGAGATCGACCGCGTGGCGGAAGGTGAGTGGCCAGCGGAAGATAACCCGTTAGTTAATGCGCCCCATACGCAAATGGAGCTGGTCGGCGAGTGGTCGCATCCCTACACGCGCGAGCTGGCGGTCTTCCCGGCGGGCAGCGCGAATAAATACTGGCCGACCGTCAAGCGTCTTGACGATGTTTATGGCGATCGAAATCTGTTCTGCTCCTGTTTGCCGATGAGCGAATATGAATAAAGCAGCATAGCGATACAGACTGAAGGGCACCCTGGTGCCCTTTATTTTTATCGGGAGGCAAAAATGAAAACGGCTTTGGTAACCGGCGGCAGCCGGGGAATTGGGCGAGCCACCGCGCTGCTGCTGGCGCAGCACGGCTATCAGGTTGCGGTTAACTATCGTCAGCGTGAGGAAGCGGCGGCGGAAGTAGTGTCGCTTATTCAGCAACAAGGCGGAAAAGCGTTCAGCGTGCAGGCCGATATTTCTGATGAACAACAGGTAGTAGCGATGTTTCGCAGCCTTGATCAACAGGGCGCCGTGCTAAGCGCGTTGGTCAATAATGCCGGGATCCTGTTTCAGCAGACCAGCGTGGCGCAGCTAAACGCCGAACGCATCAATCGCGTTTTCGCTACCAATGTCACCGGAACCTTTCTCTGCTGTCGCGAAGCGGTAAAGCGCATGAGTTTTCAGTACGGTGGGCAGGGCGGTGCAATCGTAAACGTCTCTTCCGCCGCAGCCCGTAGCGGTGCGCCACACGAATATGTCGATTATGCCGCCTCGAAAGGGGCTGTAGATACGCTAACCAGAGGGCTGGCGCTGGAAGTGGCGGCGCAGGGCATCCGGGTTAACGCGGTACGGCCGGGATTAATCTATACCGATATGCACGCCGACGGCGGCGAGGCGGATCGCGTCAACCGTATTGCGCCGACTCTTCCCATGCAGCGCGGCGGCGAGCCGGATGAAATTGCCAACGCCATTCTCTGGCTGCTTAGCGAAGCGGCTTCTTATGTTACCGGCACTTTTATCGATGCCGCTGGCGGACGATAACGGGATAAAGGCTGCCGAATAACGGCGCCCGCGCCATTTTGTGGCTGCTTAGCGAAGCGGCTTCTTATGTCACCAGCACTTTTATTGCTGCCGCAGCCGGGCGTTACAGGGTGAAGGTCGCCGAATAACGGCCTGTTTTTCCTGGTTAAACAGCTGTTACAGCCGTTCACAGTTTATTTAAGCTTACAGTTGTACTCTGAAATCACTCTCGTCTAAGCTGAACGTGCGCAACTTTCGGACGGGCGGCTGAAAACGAGCCTGGATGCGATCCCCTTTGGCCGCCCCTCCGCTTCAGATTGGAAGAGGACAATGCATGACCAATAAAAAAGTGTTAACGGAGGGCTACTCCGTTGCAGAGGAGATAGCTAATAGCATCAGCCACGGCATCGGCTTTATCTTTGGTATTGTAGGGCTGGTGCTGCTGCTGTCGCAGGCGCTCGACAGCCAGGCCAACGCCGTCGCCATCACCAGTTACAGCCTCTATGGCGGCAGCATGATCCTGCTGTTTCTGGCCTCGACGCTTTATCACGCCATCCCTCATCCGCGCGCCAAAAGCTGGCTGAAAAAGCTGGACCATTGCGCTATTTACCTGCTGATTGCCGGCACCTATACGCCTTTTCTGCTGGTGGGACTTAAGTCGCCGCTGGCGCATGGCCTGATGGTGGTGATCTGGTGCCTGGCGCTGGTGGGCGTGCTGTTTAAACTGTTTTTTGTGCACCGCTTCGAGGCCTTATCGGTCATAACCTATCTGCTGATGGGCTGGCTGTCGCTGGTTGTGATTTATCAGCTGGCGATGAAACTGTCGGCGGGCGGCGTCTGGCTGCTGGCGGCGGGCGGCATTATCTATTCGCTGGGGGTGATTTTTTACGTCTCAAAGCGCATTCCCTATAACCACGCCATCTGGCACGGCTTTGTGCTTGGCGGCAGCATCTGCCATTTTCTGGCGATTTACTTTTATATTTCATAAAAAAAGGGGCCGTCCGGCCCCTTATTATTACGAAATCTCGTAGGGCAGCGGCTGGATAGCCAGACTGCCGCCTTCGTCGCCCTGTACCCGCAGCGCCGTTTCCGGCTCCAGATCGTTATTCAGCACCGCCTGCACCCAGACATCGCCATTATCCAGCTGACAGGCGGCCAGAATGGTGCCGGTGCGGCGCCAGTTGTCGCCCAGCTTCATTTCCAGCGCATCCGCAGCGGCCGGAACGCGGGCGGCCTTGCCGGCCAGCCAGTAAAGCGCACGCTTGTTGGCGCCGCGGAATTTAGCGCGCGCCACCATCTCCTGGCCCGTATAGCAGCCTTTTTTAAAGCTGATAGCGTCCAGCGCCTGCAGGTTTGTCGCCTGAGGAATAAACTGCGCGCTGTTCGCCGCGTCGATAACGGGCAGGCCAGCTTCGATATTCAGCGCCAGCCACTGCGAGCTGTCGGTTAGCTGTGCCTGACCGTCCAGAGCCGCGCGCAGCGCTAGTGCACTGTCGCGATTCAGGATTAGCAGAAAGCGTTCCGCCGGTGCGGAAAACCACAGCAGCGTCGCATCATCCTGCTGCACGACTGGGTTTTCAGCGTCCGGCAGCGTGTCAAACAGCCCGGCCAGCGCGGTGCGCGCCTGAAAACCGGCTACACCCAGCAGCACCGCTTCATCATCCGCTTCGATAGCGACTTTGGCGAAAACGGCATACTTTTTCAGCTCGCTGATTTGCGTATCGCGCAGGCTGCGGCGTTCCAGATAGGCAAAGCCTTCGCCACGGTGAAACAGACGCAGATTGCTCCACATTTTCCCTTTTGCATCACAGTGGGCGGCGGGAAGATGCGCATTGGCATCCAGCGCAGCGACGTCCAGCGTCAGCTGACCCTGCAAATAGCTGACGCGGTCCGCGCCGGTCACGTTGACCAGCGCCCACTCTTCCAGCGAGATCAGCGTAAGCGGCAGACGGGCAGAGGCCGCAGGTTGACGAGGCGGGAAAGATAAAGTCGGCATAGCGGATTCCTGAAGTCAAATAAGCCTGCATTCATGTTAAAAGAGCCGCCCGGCTTTGCAACCAGTTTTCTGAAGGCGACGCACAAAAGGCGCGCTTGCGCGGCAACAAATGCTTTTATCGTGCGGCGCATTACGCAAAGCCAAATTGCGCCATCAACATCGGCTTAAAAAAGCGCTACACTAGCGGCCATCTTTCACCGACTGACGATGGAAAGCATGGATATTGAAAATAGAGCGCGCGTGCAGTGGGCCTGCCGGCGCGGTATGCGGGAACTGGATATCTCCATCATGCCGTTCTTTGAATATGAATATGACACGCTGAGCGATAGCGATAAAAAGATCTTTATTCGCCTGCTGGAAAGCGACGATCCCGATCTGTTCAACTGGATGATGAATCATGGCGAACCTGCCGATCCGGAACTGAAACGCATGGTTCACCTGATCCAGCAGCGAAACCAGCAGCGTGGCCCTGTGGCGTTCTGATCTGCGGGTCTCCTGGCAGGCGCAGTGGATGTCGCTCTCGCTGCACGGCGTGGTAGTGATAGCGCTGCTGCTGGCGCCGTGGCCGGCCAGCTTAACGGTAGTGTGGATGCTGCTGCTGACGCTGGTGGTGCTGGAGTGTGTGCGTAGCCAGCGACGCATTCGCAGCCGGGAAGGCGATATCGCGCTGCTGGCGGACCATCAGCTGCAATGGCGGCAGAAGCACTGGCGCATCTGCGGTCGGCCGTGGATGACGCGGCGGGCGATCCTGCTGGCGCTGCGCTCCGCTAAAGGCGAGCGCGAGAAGCTCTGGCTGCTGCGCGACAGCATGAACGAAAGCGAGTGGCGGCAGCTCCGTCAGCAGCTGCTCGCTATTCACTAAACGGCAGGCTTACAGCGTGGCGGCCATTTCCGTCAGGATTTGTTCGCACCACTGTGCGATACGCTCGTCCGTCAGCTCAAACTGGTTAACGTCGTCCAGCGCCAGGCCGACAAACTGCTGGCCGTCGGCGGTTAGCGGTTTGCGGCTGATAAACTCGTAGCCTTCGGTAGGCCAGTAGCCGACAAAAACGACGCCCAGCGGCTGCAGCACCTCATGCAGCATGCCAAGCGCGTCCAGAAACCACTCGCTGTACTCGGCCTGATCGCCCATGCCGTACAGCGCCACGGTTTTGCCGCGCAGGTTTAGCGTAGCGAGGTCGGTCCAAACCGCCTCCCAGTCCTCCTGGATTTCGCCGAAATCCCAGGTGGGAATGCCCAGGATCAGCATGTCGTACTGCTCCATCAGCTGCGGCGAGTCCTCTTTCAGATTGTGCAGCGTAACAAGATCCTCGCCGATAAAATCGCGGATTTTCTCCGCCGCCATCTCGGTGTAGCAGGTGCTGGAACCGTAAAAAAGCCCGATGTTCATACGCGGTTTACTCAATTCTCCTGGTTCAATGGCGCGAATTATATCAGAATTGAGCTTTGACGGCGTGCCGTCGGGTAAGTGGAAAAGGAGTCAACGTGCAGGACAGCGATCTGACAGAGCAGTTTCTTGATGCCTTATGGATTGAGCGAAATCTTGCGCAAAATACGGTGGCTTCCTATCGGCTTGATCTGATGTCGCTGGTGAACTGGCTGGCGCATCACCAGCTGGATCTGCTGCATGTAGACAGCGCCGGGCTACAGAACTTTCTGGCCGAGCGCGTGGAAGGTGGCTATAAGGCCAGCAGTTCCGCTCGCCTGCTCAGCGCCATGCGGCGCCTGTTCCAGTATCTTTACCGGGAAAAGCTGCGTGAAGACGATCCCAGCGCGCTGCTGGCCTCGCCTAAACTGCCGCAGCGGCTGCCGAAAGATCTCAGCGAAGCGCAGATAGAGCGGCTGCTGCAGGCGCCCTCTACGGATATCCCGATAGAGCTGCGCGACAAAGCCATGCTGGAGCTGCTTTATGCCACCGGACTGCGCGTCACGGAGCTGGTCAGCCTGACGCTCAACAACGTCAGCCTGCGCCAGGGCGTGGTGCGCGTGGTGGGAAAAGGCGATAAAGAACGGCTGGTACCGCTGGGTGAAGAGGCGCTGCACTGGCTGGAGCATTACATTGAATATGGTCGTCCGTGGCTGCTGAACGGACAGACGCTGGACGTGCTTTTCCCCAGCAACCGCGCGCAGCAAATGACCCGACAAACGTTCTGGCACCGCATCAAGCATTATGCGACGCTGGCGGGCATCGACAGTGAAAAGCTCTCCCCCCACGTGCTGCGACACGCTTTCGCCACGCATCTGTTGAACCACGGCGCCGATCTGCGGGTCGTACAGATGCTGTTAGGGCATAGCGACCTGTCCACCACGCAAATTTATACCCATGTCGCCACCGAGCGGCTACGGCAGTTACATCAACAGCATCATCCCCGCGCCTGACGCGGTGATCAAACGGCCAAACTATAAGGCCATGAGGATAATCAATGAAAAAGCGTTACTTTCTCCTTTCTCTGCTGGTAGCAGCTGGCCTGGCGCATGCCGACGATGCGGCCATCAAGCAATCCCTGGCGAAGCTGGGACTGCAGCAGATGGAGATCCAGCCGTCGCCTTTGCCAGGGATGAAAACCGTGCTGACCGAAAGCGGCGTGCTTTACGTCAGCGAAGACGGCAAGCAGTTTATTCAGGGGCCGCTGTACGACATCAGCGGCGCGCAGCCGATCAACGTCACCAACAAACTGTTGGAGAAAAAAGTCGACGCGCTGAGCAGCGAAATGATCGTGTATAAAGCGCCGAAAGAGCAGCATGTCATCACCGTCTTTACCGACATCACCTGCGGCTACTGCCATAAGCTGCATTCGCAGATGGCGGACTACAACGCGCTGGGGATCACCGTGCGCTATCTGGCCTTCCCACGCGAAGGCATGAACGGACAGGTCGCCAAAGAGATGAAATCAATCTGGTGCGTGGCCGATCGCAAAAAAGCGTTCGACGCGGCGATGAAAGGCGAAACCCCTGCGGCGGCCGACTGCAAAATTGACCTGGCTAAGCATTACCAGCTGGGCATTCTCTACGGTATTCAGGGCACGCCAGCCATCCTGCTGCAAAACGGTATGATGATCCCTGGCTATCAGGGGCCGCAGGAGATGAAAAAGCTGCTGGATAGCCAGAAGACAGGCGGCTAAGCCCAGTGAGAGGAAAAACCGAATTACGCCGCCGCGTGGCGGCGCAGGCGTGCGAGCTGCCGGAGGATCTCCATCCTCTGCTGCGTCGCCTCTATGCGCATCGTGGCGTTAAGCAGGCCGTGGAGCTGGAGCGCGGTGCCAAAAATCTTCACGCGTTTCACTCGCTCAGCGGCATTGAGCGGGCGGCAGAGATCCTGCAAAAGGCCATTGCCGATAACCTGTGCATTATGATCGTTGGCGATTTCGACGCCGACGGCGCCACCAGCACCGCGCTGACCGTGCTGGCTTTACGCAGCATGGGCGGCCGCAATATCAAATATCTGGTGCCAAACCGGTTTGACGATGGCTACGGCCTGAGTCCGGAAGTGGTGGAGCAGGCGGCGGCGCGCGGTGCGCAGCTGATTATGACCGTGGATAACGGCATCTCTTCCCATGCTGGCGTCGCGCTGGCGCACGAAAAAGGCATCGCCGTAGTGATCACCGATCACCACCTCCCCGGCGATACGCTGCCGGATGCGGAAGCGATTGTTAATCCTAACCTGGCGGACAGCGAGTTTCCTTCACGCACGCTGGCGGGCGTGGGCGTCGCGTTTTATCTGATGCTGGCGCTGCGCGCGCGGCTGCGCGACAGCGGTGTCGCCACGCTGCCGAACCTGGCCGAGCTGCTGGATCTGGTGGCGCTGGGCACGGTGGCGGACGTGGTGCCGCTGGACGCCAACAACCGCATCCTGGTCTGGCAAGGGCTGAGCCGTATTCGCGCCGGCAAATGCCGCGTCGGCATCCGGGCGCTGCTGGAAATCGCCAATCGCGACGCGCGCCAGCTTGCCGCCAGCGACCTGGGCTTTGCGCTGGGGCCGCGTCTCAACGCTGCCGGACGGCTGGACGATATGTCGGTCGGCGTCGCGCTGTTGCTTAGCGAAGACATCGCCCAGGCGCGCATGCTGGCCAGCGAGCTGGATGCGCTGAACCAGACGCGCAAAGAGATAGAGCAGGGGATGCAGACGGAAGCGCTGGCGTTGTGCGATGCGCTGGAGCGCAGCAGCGAAGCGCTGCCGCTTGGTATCGCCATGTACCATCCGGAATGGCACCAGGGCGTGGTCGGCATCCTGGCTTCGCGGCTGAAAGAGCGCTTTCACCGTCCGGTTATCGCCTTTGCGCCCGCCGGTGACGGCACGCTGAAAGGGTCGGGACGCTCCATCAGCGGGCTGCATATGCGTGACGCGCTTGAGCGGCTGGATACGCTCTATCCCGGCCTGATTATCAAGTTTGGCGGCCACGCGATGGCGGCGGGCCTGTCGCTGGAGGCGGAAAAGTTCGATGAATTCCGCCAGCGCTTTGGCGAGCTAATCGGCGAATGGCTCAGCGAAGAGTCTTTGCAGGGCGTGGTCTGGTCAGACGGCCAGCTGATGGCGCAGGAGCTGACGTTGCCCACCGCAGAGCTGCTGCGTGAAGCCGGGCCATGGGGGCAGGCGTTTCCCGAACCGCAGTTTGACGGCAAATTTAAGCTGATCCAGCAGCGGCTGGTGGGCGAGCGTCATCTGAAGGTCATGCTGGAGCCGCTGGGCGGCGGGCCGCTGCTGGACGGTATCGCTTTCAATATTGATACCGCGCTCTGGCCCGATCCCAGCGTGAAGCAGGTAGAGCTGGCCTACAAGCTGGATATCAACGAGTTTCGCGGCAACCGCAGCGTGCAGCTGATTATCGAGCATCTCTGGCCGCTGTAGCCTGAACAGGCAAGTCTTACTCAGTCAGGAAGAGGTTGTGATTTGTCATGGCAGAGGGATAGCGTAATAAGTAAGCGCTTTTCATTATCTTGCAGTCCCAAAATGGGACTGGTATAGTCAAGGCGAATGTTTACCCAGGGAGGGGACATGAAGATTATCGCGGTAGCGCCATTACGGGAATTCTGGACCCTCCACAATCAGGCTGAGCAACCGCTTAAGGCCTGGGTTGATGAAGTCAGAAAAGCGACCTGGCGGACGCCACAGGATATAAAGAGGCGCTATCCGTCAGCCGATTTTGTGGCGAAAAACCGGGTGATATTCGAGATAAAGGGTAACGACTATCGGTTAATAGCCGCTGTGGCTTACCGCTTTCAGGCGGTATACGTGAAGTTTGTTGGAACCCACGCCCAATATAACGACATTGACGCTAAGACGGTGGAGCTATGACAAAGTATCAAATCAAACCTATTCGCACTGAAGAAGATTATCACTATGCGCTGGCTGCGGTTTCGCCGCTTTTTGATAATGAACCTGAACCCGGCTCAGAGGCGGCAGATTTTCTGGAAGTGACTATTTTGCTTATAGAAAAATATGAGCAGGAGCATTATCCCATTGAAGCGCCGGATCCAGTCGCGGCCATTAAATTTCGCATGGAGCAAATGGGAATGACCGCCAACGATCTGGTGCCGGCAATCGGTCTCAAAAATCGCGTTTATGAGGTGCTGAATTATAAACGAACGCTGACGCTGCCGATGATCCGCAGGCTGCATAAGATGTTTAACATTCCTCTGGCTTCGTTAGTGGCAGAATATCCGCCCGAGCCCCCAGCTTCTGCCGGTTAAGCGTCAACAAGCGTAACCAGCGCCGGTGCGCCTTCCGACTAAGGGATTGGCTGCGGTAAACTGCTGCCGCGCTAACGCTACAAACTCCCCGCAAATTCGTTTAAACTGCGTAGTTACATTGCAGACTTTTGAAGATCTAAATCATGTTTGAAATTAATCCGGTAAAGAACCGAATTCAGGATCTCACTGAGCGCAGCAGCGTTCTCAGGGGGTATCTTTGACTACGATGCCAGGAAAGAGCGCTTAGAAGAAGTTAACGCCGAGCTGGAACAGCCGGACGTCTGGAACGAGCCTGAACGCGCGCAGGCGCTGGGCAAAGAGCGTTCCGCGCTGGAAGCGGTAGTAGAAACGCTGGATCAGCTGAGCCAGGGGCTGGAAGATGTTGCCGGCCTGCTGGAGCTGGCGGTAGAAGCGGACGACGAAGAAACCTTCAACGAAGCGGTTGCCGAGCTGGACGGGCTGGATAAAAAGCTCGCCGATCTGGAGTTCCGCCGCATGTTCTCCGGCGAATACGACGGCGCGGACTGCTATATCGATATTCAGGCCGGCTCCGGCGGTACGGAAGCGCAGGACTGGGCCAGTATGCTGGTGCGTATGTACCTGCGCTGGGCCGAAGCGAAAGGCTTTAAAACGGAAGTGATCGAAGAGTCCGAAGGCGAAGTAGCCGGTACTAAATCCGCCACGCTGCGCATCAGCGGCGATTACGCTTTCGGCTGGCTGCGTACCGAAACCGGCGTGCATCGTCTGGTGCGTAAAAGCCCGTTCGACTCCGGCGGTCGTCGTCATACCTCTTTCAGCTCCGCGTTTGTCTACCCGGAAGTGGATGACGATATCGATATCGAGATCAACCCGGCCGACCTGCGTATTGACGTTTACCGCGCTTCCGGCGCCGGTGGTCAGCACGTTAACCGTACGGAATCGGCGGTGCGTATCACCCATATTCCAACCGGTACGGTGACCCAGTGCCAGAACGACCGTTCTCAGCATAAGAACAAAGACCAGGCGATGAAGCAGATGAAGGCGAAGCTGTACGAGCTGGAAATGCAGAAGAAAAACGCTGAGAAACAGTCGCTGGAAGATAACAAATCCGATATCGGCTGGGGCAGCCAGATCCGCTCCTACGTGCTGGACGATTCACGCATCAAGGATCTGCGCACCGGCGTGGAAACCCGTAATACTCAGGCGGTGCTGGACGGCGATCTGGACCGATTTATTGAAGCAAGTTTGAAAGCAGGGCTATAAGGAACTGACATGTCAGAACAACAACCGCAGGGCGCCGACGCCGCACTTGAGCTGAATAATGAACTGAAAGCGCGTCGCGAAAAGCTGAGCGCGCTGCGTGAGAACGGCGTGGCATTTCCCAACGATTTCCGTCGCGACAGCCTTTCCGACAAGCTGCACGCAGAATATGACGCGAAAGAGAATGAAGAGCTGGAAGCGCTGGGCGTAGAAGTCAGCGTGGCGGGACGAATGATGACGCGCCGTATTATGGGCAAGGCATCCTTTGTTACGCTGCAGGACGTAGGTGGCCGCATCCAGCTGTATGTTTCTCGCGACGATCTGGCGGAAGGCATTTACAACGAACAGTTTAAAAAGTGGGATCTCGGCGATATCGTCGGCGCTCGCGGCAAGCTGTTTAAAACCAAAACCGGCGAGCTCTCTATCCACTGTAGTGAACTGCGTCTGCTGACCAAAGCGCTGCGCCCGCTGCCGGATAAGTTCCACGGCCTGGCCGATCAGGAAACCCGCTATCGCCAGCGCTATCTGGATCTGATCTCCAACGACGACTCGCGCAAAACCTTTAAAATTCGTTCGCAGATCATGGCGGGCATCCGTAGCTTTATGGTCGGCCGCGACTTTATGGAAGTGGAAACGCCAATGATGCAGGTGATCCCCGGCGGCGCGTCTGCCCGTCCGTTTATCACCCATCATAACGCGCTGGATATTGACATGTATCTGCGCATCGCGCCCGAGCTTTACCTGAAGCGTCTGGTGGTCGGCGGCTTCGATCGCGTCTTCGAGATCAACCGTAACTTCCGTAACGAAGGGATCTCGCCGCGCCATAACCCAGAGTTCACCATGATGGAACTCTATATGGCCTATGCGGACTACAAGGATCTGATCGAACTGACCGAAAGCCTGTTCCGTACGCTGGCGCAGGACGTGCTGGGCACCACGGTAGTGCCTTACGGCGATCAGGAGTTCGACTTCGGCAAGCCGTTCGACAAACTGACGATGAAAGAAGCCATTCAGAAATACCGTCCGGAAACCGATCTGGCCGACCTGGATGATTTTGACAAAGCCTGCGCTATCGCGCAGTCGCTGGGCATCAAGGTTGAGAAGAGCTGGGGTCTGGGCCGCGTGGTAACGGAAATCTTCGAAGAGACGGCGGAAAGCCATCTGATCCAGCCGACCTTTATCACTGAATATCCGGCAGAAGTGTCGCCGTTGGCTCGCCGCAACGACGTTAACCCGGAAATCACCGACCGCTTCGAGTTCTTTATCGGCGGCCGTGAAATCGGTAACGGCTTCTCCGAGCTGAACGACGCGCAGGATCAGGCTGAACGCTTCCTGCAGCAGGTTAACGCCAAGGATGCGGGCGACGACGAAGCGATGTTCTACGACGAAGACTACGTAACGGCGCTGGAGCACGGCCTGCCGCCAACCGCAGGCCTGGGCATTGGTATCGACCGTATGGTGATGCTGTTTACCAACAGCCACACCATTCGCGACGTGATCCTGTTCCCGGCGCTGCGTCCGTCAGGAAAATAAGCAACGGCTGTGAGATTAAGGGGCGACTTGTCGCCCCTTTTTTATGGCTGATTTCAGGCGAGAGCTGGCGATGGCCTGAACGGTTCCGGGAAGTCCCCATCAAAGTGACGGATTTTGCTCTTCGCTGGGCTAAAGCCTGCGCTGGAATAAAGTACGTAATGTTTGCCTGCGCAAAACCGGTTTGTTACCGGAACCAGCAGCGCGTCCGGTGCCGCTCTTTGACCACCATCGCCCTTCATGTCGAAATAGCGATAAGCTCCTGCTGCCAGCGGAGTAAGCCGCCATGCCGTTACGATTTTATCGCCTCGTCGAGCCAATCCTTAAAGCGCGCGTAGGGCACGTACAGCGATACGTTTTTATACAGCGTTTTACCGGTTTTAATATCGTTAATGCGGTTGGAATAGCCGACGATAACGCCTGCCACAGAGTCATCGGACGCGTTATAGACTGCGCCGCCGGACATGCCCTGCA
>Ga0209461_10000334_pt1 | contig 16936 bp, 14 predicted proteins | sample AgamicAsMarz_FD_187162 | JGI IMG/M metagenome (GOLD analysis project Ga0209461, IMG submission 187162) | Agave microbial communities from Guanajuato, Mexico - As.Ma.rz (SPAdes) (version 2) | ecosystem: Host-associated > Plants > Phyllosphere > Phylloplane/Leaf | place: Guanajuato, Mexico... | reverse complement strand
CTGACCATTCAGGAACTGGGATCGATGCTGCGTGACGGGCAACGGCCGATCATTTTACTGCTCAACAATGATGGCTATACGGTCGAACGCGCTATTCACGGCGCAAAACAGCGCTATAACGACATTGCCCGCTGGAACTGGACTCATCTTCCCCATGCTTTAAGCGTGGACTGCCAGGCCGAATGCTGGCGTGTGAGTGAAACCGTGCAATTGGCGGAAGCGCTGAAAGCGGCGGCGCATCACCACCGCCTTGCGTTGATAGAAGTGATGCTGCCAAAAACCGATCTGCCGGATCTGTTACGGGAAGTCACCCACGCACTCGAAGCGCGTAACAGCTAAGCGTTATTCATCGCGCCGGGGAACAATCATCATCGGTTTCCCGGCCAGCAGCAGCCAGGCGGGAAGGATCACGATGCATAACAGCGGTAGCAGCGTGGTATCCGGCACCACCACGGCGGCAAGAAACAGGCTCAGCCAGCCATCGCGCGTTACCACCAGCACCATACCGAGCACCGCGCAAGAAACCGTCACGGCGGCAGGTACGGCATCGACATGCTCATGCAGCATCAACCCGAGTGCCACACCGACAAACACCGCCGGAAAAATACGCCCGCCGCGAAAACCGCAGGCAGCAGCAACCACCAGTGCAGCCAGTTTTACCACCGCAAACAGCAGGTAATCCGTCACCGTTAGCGTCTGGGCGAAGGCCAGTTGTTGCATCTCGTCCAGCCCCTTAAACAGCGTGACCGGCCCGCCAATGATCCCCAACAGGCCAAGCAGGAAGCCACCAACGCCAAGAACCAGTACCGGGTTGTGCAGCCGGTGCATCAACCGGTGCAGGCGCGGCAGGCACCAGACGGCAACCATACCCAGCGCGATGGCAAAAACAGTGACCACTGCGCCGCTAATGATATCGACAATATGCAACTGGGGATAATGGGGGATTGGCAGGGCAAAATGGGGCAGGGCGAACAAGCTGGTGGTTAGCGCTCCAGCCGCGGCGGCCATCAGCGGCGCGAATAAACGGTCCCACAGCGGCACGTCATTGCTGGCGCTCAGCGTTTGCGAAAACACCAGCGCTGCCGCTACCGGCGTACCGAACAGCGCACCAAGGGTGCCCGCCGAGGCGAGGATGGTCCAGTCCAGCGGCGCTACGCGCGGGAAGACGCGTGCGCCCAGCGCCACCGCGAGCGCAATATTCAGCACCATTACCGGATGTTCCGGCCCAAGGCTAACGCCGCCCGCCAGCCCGAGGATCAGCGCCAGTACCAGTCCGGGCAATGCTTTGACGGACACCGGCGCATTGATCAGCGGGACGGTCACCGGATCCGGACCGCCGTGTTCGCGACTGAAACGGATCACCAGACCAACGGCGATCCCGGTCAGCGTCAGTATCAATAAGATCCAGCCGGGCGAATCGGGCGCAATGCCCAGTTGCCATGGAATACCGCTCCACAAAATGGCTTGCAGCAGCGAAGCGATCTTCATTACCAGTAGCAGCATAAGGCTGGAGGCCACGCCGATAGTTAACGCAGGCAGGGCCAGCAGTAACAGTGTTCTGGCTCGCGGATGAAGCATACATAGGTCCTTGTAAAAACGTCGGGGTGACGCTGAACAATCTGGCGGCAGCCCGGGGGTTAATCTGTGACGTAGATCGATTATCCTGGGGCACTCGTGTTATGGTCGTTGTTGTTAAAGCGCCTTGAATTTACAGTGTGCCAAAGATTTATTCTGACTTTAGCGGAGCCGTAAAAGAATGACAAAGTATGCTTTAGTGGGAGACGTGGGCGGTACCAACGCGCGCTTAGCGTTGTGCGATGTCGACAGTGGTGATATCTCCCGGGCCAAAACCTATTCCGGCCTCGATTATCCCAGCCTGGAAGCTGTAGTGCGCGTTTATCTTGATGAACATGACGTCAGCGTGGAAGACGGCTGCATCGCGATTGCCTGTCCGATTACCGGCGACTGGGTGGCGATGACGAATCACACCTGGGCTTTCTCGATTGCGGAAATGAAGAAAAACCTCGGCTTTGCGCATCTGGAAATTATCAATGATTTTACCGCCGTATCAATGGCGATCCCGATGCTGAAAAAAGATCACCTGATCCAGTTTGGCGGCGGTGAGGCGGTAGAAGGCAAACCGATCGCTGTCTACGGTGCGGGCACGGGTCTTGGCGTTGCGCATCTGGTGCATGTTGATAAACGCTGGGTGAGCCTGCCGGGCGAAGGCGGTCACGTCGATTTCGCACCGAACAGTGAAGAAGAGGGGATTATCCTCGAAGAACTGCGCGCGGAAATCGGCCATGTCTCCGCTGAACGTGTGCTCTCTGGTCCTGGGCTGGTCAATCTCTACCGGGCGATTGTGAAATCTGACGGTCGTTTACCGGAGAATCTGCAACCCAAAGATGTTACCGAACGGGCGCTGGCGGACAGTTGCATTGATTGCCGCCGCGCACTGTCGCTGTTCTGCGTCATTATGGGGCGTTTTGGCGGTAACCTGGCGCTGAATCTTGGTACGTTCGGCGGGGTGTATATCGCGGGCGGGATCGTGCCGCGCTTCCTCGATTTTTTTACCGCCTCCGGTTTCCGTGGCGGCTTTGAAGATAAAGGGCGCTTCAAATCCTATGTGCAGGACATTCCGGTCTATCTGATTGTGCACGATAACCCCGGGCTGCTCGGCTCTGGCGCACATCTGCGCCAGACGCTGGGGCATTTCCTTTAAAGATTCATTAGCTGCCTGAATTCTTTAACTTTGCTGCGGCTGACGGGCACCTGAAAATCCAGGTCCCGCAGCCGCAAGATATACGTGTTGTTGAACCACGGTTCGATCTCGCGAATTTTATCCAGATTCACGCAGTACGAGCGGTGGCAGCGAAAGAAATGCGCCATTGGCAGCTTGCTGCAAAACTCGGTGATATTCATCGGCATCACATATGATTCCCGCTTCGTATAGACGAAGGTCATCTTCTCATGCGCTTCCGCATAATAAATATCGTTAATGCTGGTAACGATAATGCGTTCGTCTTTCACCAGATTAATGGTGGCGTTTTCCCGTGATTGCGGGCTGCTGGTGGTACCCGATTGTTGCTGCCAGGCCGCTTCCAGCTTCCGCAACATGCTGATAATTCGCGACTCCTGGTACGGCTTCAGAATGTAGTCAAACGCTTCCAGTTCGAAGGCCTCGACCGCATGCTCTTTCCAGGCAGTAATAAACACAATAAAGGGTTTATGTGCGAACTGGCTGATGTTTTGCGCCAGCAATACGCCATCCAGCGACGGAATATTGATATCCAGAAAAATGGCATCAACCTTGTTGTGCTGTAAATATTTCAGCACATCGAGTCCATCGTCAAAGGTACCGACGATCTCCATCTGGCTGTGCTCTTTTATCAGCCAGCTCAACTCCTGTTGCGCCAGGAATTCATCTTCAACAATGATGATCTTCATCGGCTTCTCCTGTTAGGGCAACAATGTGGCGGACGGCGAGCGCGGAACATAAAAGGCGATCTCGGTTCCCGGCGTCAGGCGGCGAATATGTAATCCTTCGCCATAGAGCAATTTTACGCGCTGGTGAACGTTAAGCAGGCCAATCTTATTGCCCGGCATTTCATCAGCCTGAACGCGGGCAATCATCTCCGGTGCGATGCCGTTGCCGGTGTCACGTACCGCGATACGTACGCGGTTGCCGCACTCTTCCACACTTATCGTTACCACGCCTTTGCCTTTACAGGGCTGAATGCGTGCACAATGGCATTTTCTACCAGCGGCTGGATCAGCAGACTGGGGATCACACAACTGACCTCTTCATCAATGTCATAAATGACGGTCAATTTGTCGCCAAAACGCGCCTGTTCAATCGCAATGTAATCTTTAATTTGATACAGCTCTTTCTTGATGTCGATCTGCTCATCGTCTTTTAATTCAATGTTATAGCGCAGATAACGCGATAAATTGAAAATCAATTGCCGGGCGGTATCCGGGTTGAGACGAATAGAGGAAGAAATGGCGTTCAGGGCATTAAACAGGAAGTGCGGATTGATTTTGCTTTGCAGCGCGCGCAGTTCGGCCTTGTTTGCCATTTCACGCAGTTGCTCAGCGCGGGAAACTTCCAGTTGGGTCGAGATAATTTGCGATAACCCGACCGCCATCTCCTGCAAAGATGAGGTGATCTGGTGCGCATGACAGTAGTAGATCTTCAACGTGCCGGTGACCACACTCTGCTCCCGCAGCGGGATCACCAGCATGGAGTGAATTTCAGGCGTGCGGTGGGCTTCATCATTGTTTTTAATGATAATTTCGCCTGTACTGATCGACTGATGCGTGGTCGGGCTGAGAATATCGTCGCTGTCGCGATAGTTATTTTCGCCGACACCAACGTACGCCAGCACATGATCGGTATTGGTGATGGCCACGGCATCGGCTTTTATATCGCGACGAATGATATCGCATATCTGACGCAGCGAGTCGCTATTGACGTTACGGAATAACGGCAATGTTTTATTCGCAATATCCAGCGCCAGTTTTGCCTGGCGACCCGCGATAGCCTCTTTTTCCCCTTCGACACTTTGCACCAGCAGCACGATAAAGCCGATACAAACGCTGCCGAGGATCATCGGCACACCGATTTTGGAGACAATATCCAGCCCCAGCGCGGTGGTTGGCGCCCAGACGACTACCAAAATCATGGTCAGGCTTTCGCAAATCATCCCGCCAATGATCCCCACGCGCCAGTGCTGCGCTTTGGGAACTTTTCGGTTAATCATTCCCGAAAAAATCCCGGCAATAATACTGGTGATAAAGCATGGAACTGCGGTAACGCCACCAATGTCGATCAGATAGCGGTGAACCCCGGCGATGACGCCGGTAATGATGCCGACCCACGGGCCAAACAAAATCCCACCGGCCATAACGGCAATAATACGCACGTTAACCAGCGAACCTTCAACCGGCACGCCGGACCAGGTGCTGAACAGGGCGAACATGGAGAAGATCGCGGTAACCGCAAGCAATTCTTTTGGCGTGTGGGCGGTTTTATGCAGTAGTTCGCGAAACAGGCGCATGCGGATCAAAAAGAACAGGCAGATCAGCATCAACGCCGCGCGATCGAAAACTGCCAATAACATATCGAATATTTCGTGCACGGGGGACTCGGTGAATGACATCAAAAAGCTATGATAAGGAACCCGGTCGCAGATGACCAGTCACCACATTCATTAGATCAATGAGGAAAAACCATATTTCCAAAAGGGGATTAAAAGATGCTCAAAGAAGGGCGGCGAAAGGCGGAACATACTGAAAAATAAAAGTAATTATATTGATATCATATTGTTAAATTTAGCGCTCAATTTAGCGATAAGAGGATAGGATTGATCTCCCTAACCTAAATCAATGTTCCCCTTTTAGACCTGCCTGTTATTTTTCGTTTTTTCTCTCGACAGCAGGAAATTTTTCAGGCTATGTTTTAAGCACGCTGTGTTGACAGCGACGTCGCTCGGACGGTCCGGGCGCTAACGTTACTCCGAGGAATCTATGGCTGACTTCAGTCCTGAACGTCGTTTTACGCGTATCGATCGTCTCCCCCCTTATGTTTTTAATATCACCGCTGAACTGAAAATGGCTGCGCGTCGTCGCGGTGAAGATATTATCGATTTCAGTATGGGCAACCCGGACGGCGCAACACCACCGCATATTGTTGAGAAACTTTGCACGGTTGCCCAGCGTCCGGATACGCACGGTTATTCCACTTCGCGCGGCATTCCTCGGCTGCGTCGGGCAATTTCCCGCTGGTATCAGGATCGCTATCAGGTCGAGATCGATCCGGAAACTGAGGCCATTGTGACCATCGGTTCGAAAGAGGGGCTGGCGCATCTGATGCTGGCGACACTGGATCACGGTGATACCGTCCTGGTGCCGAACCCAAGTTATCCGATCCACATTTATGGCGCGGTGATTGCCGGTGCGCAGGTTCGTTCTGTGCCGTTGGTTGAAGGCGTGGATTTTTTCAACGAGCTCGAACGCGCGATCCGTGAAAGTTACCCGAAACCAAAGATGATGATTCTGGGTTTCCCGTCTAACCCAACGGCACAATGCGTGGAGCTGGAATTCTTTGAGAAAGTGGTCGCGCTGGCTAAACGTTACGACGTGCTGGTGGTTCACGATCTGGCGTATGCCGATATCGTTTATGATGGCTGGAAAGCGCCGTCGATTATGCAGGTGCCGGGTGCGCGCGACGTTGCGGTGGAGTTTTTCACCCTCTCGAAAAGCTACAATATGGCCGGCTGGCGCATTGGATTTATGGTCGGTAACCCGGTGCTGGTGAACGCGCTGGCGCGCATTAAAAGTTACCATGACTACGGCACGTTTACGCCATTGCAGGTCGCCGCAATTGCTGCGCTGGAAGGGGATCAGCAGTGCGTACGCGATATTGCCGCGCAGTATAAGCGCCGCCGCGACGTGCTGGTGAAAGGGCTGCATGAAGCGGGCTGGATGGTCGAAATGCCGAAAGCGTCAATGTACGTATGGGCGAAAATTCCGGAACCGTATGCGGCGATGGGCTCACTGGAGTTTGCCAAAAAATTGCTGCAAGACGCCAAAGTGTGCGTCTCTCCGGGCATTGGCTTTGGTGATTACGGCGATACCCATGTCCGTTTTGCCTTGATAGAAAACCGCGATCGTATTCGTCAGGCGGTACGCGGCATTAAGACGATGTTCCGCAACGACGGGCTACTGCCAGTGGCGCAAAAAAGCGCAACAGAAGATATTGAACCCTAACAAAAAGGAGCCGCGAGGCTCCTGTTTTTTTCCGCATCAATAGCTCAGGTCAGATCATCAGGGCGAAGGTGCCGGCCCACACAATGACCATCACAGAAATGCCCATAAAGAAATATTTCACGTTCATCGCTCCGCATACGTTTGAGTATGCACTTAATGACCTTAACAAGGACTGAGTATAGAGAGGTGAAACTACGCCAAAACCAAATTGAGAATTATCTCCATTCTGGCCACAGCTCCATCTCAGAATTTCGGGTGAATTCCTCACCAACGGGGGCTAATGTACGCTTAATTTTTTGGCCTTACAAGAGGCTTTTTTTTATGAAATTTTAGTGACTTACAATGTGTCGGGCTTTGGCGACACAATACTTTCGTTGCTAAATAAATAGCCTTTGAGCGACGCAAAAAACGTTAAGCTGAAACGGTTCATTTCCACTTGAATTCTAAGACTTATTTTTTGATGGTGGTCACGTTTTACACACTGACGGCATAATGCATACTTATGTCAGGATTAAGAATAGGGTCTTAAATCGTATGGCTGGGCGAGCGGCATCTCACTAAGTATTGCGTAAAACCGTGATTGCAGGCGCAATATAACAAAACTGTATCTTTCTTGTTAAAAGCTGGCTTGCGTGGATATGTATAGACAAGTATATGTATTTATATCCTCACTGCAGAGACTTTGCTGACAATGAAAAATGTAACCCTCATCCCCGGCCAACTGACACTGACCCAACTGCGTGATATCTATAGCCAACCGCACCAGTTAACGCTGGATGAGCGCGCCTTTACCGCCATCAACGACAGCGTCGCTTGCGTCAATGCCATCATGGTGGAAGGGCGAACGGCATACGGTATTAATACCGGTTTTGGATTGCTTGCTCAGACGCGCATTGCCACCGACGATCTGGAAAATTTACAGCGCTCATTGGTGCTTTCTCACGCGGCAGGCGTTGGCGAACCGCTGGATGATGAGATGGTGCGCCTGATTATGGTGCTGAAGATCAACAGCCTGGCACGTGGTTTTTCCGGCATTCGTTTGCAGGTGATCCAGATGTTGGTGGCGATGGTAAATGCGGGGGTTTATCCCTGGATCCCGGCGAAAGGATCTGTCGGTGCGTCCGGCGATTTAGCGCCGTTGGCACATATGTCGCTTACGCTGCTTGGCGAAGGTAAAGCGCGTTGGCAAGGCGAATGGCTGCCTGCAACCGAAGCACTGAATAGAGCCGGGCTTGCTCCGCTGACGCTGGCGGCGAAAGAGGGGCTGGCGCTGCTCAACGGGACGCAAACCTCGACAGCGTTTGCATTGCGCGGCCTGTTTGAGGCCGAAGATCTGTTCGCTTCTGCAGTGGTTTGTGGTGCGCTGACTACCGAGGCGGCGCTCGGTTCACGTCGTCCATTCGATGCGCGCATTCACGAAGTACGCGGCCAGCGCGGGCAGATCGACGCGGCGGCTCTCTATCGCCATGTGCTGACTGATGACAGCGCGGTTTCACAGTCTCATCACAACTGCAATAAAGTGCAGGATCCTTACTCATTGCGCTGCCAGCCGCAGGTTATGGGAGCGTGTCTGACGCAGTTGCGTTTTGCCGCCGAAGTGTTGCTGACCGAAGCGAATGCGGTTTCTGATAACCCGCTGGTTTTCGCTGCTGAAAATGAGGTGATCTCCGGTGGTAACTTCCACGCGGAACCAGTTGCGATGGCCGCTGATAATATCGCGCTGGCCATCGCTGAAATCGGCTCATTGGCGGAGCGGCGTATCGCTCTGTTGATGGACAGCCATATGTCGCAGCTTCCGCCTTTCCTGGTAAAAAACGGCGGTGTTAACTCCGGTTTTATGATTGCCCAGGTCACAGCCGCAGCGCTGGCGAGCGAGAACAAAGCGTTGTCGCATCCGCACAGTGTCGATAGTTTGCCGACTTCTGCTAACCAGGAAGATCACGTTTCGATGGCGCCTGCTGCTGGTCGTCGGCTTTGGGAGATGGCGGCTAATACCCGCGGCGTGATTGCCGTGGAATGGCTGGCTGCCTGTCAGGGGCTGGATATGCGGGAAGGATTAACCTCCAGCCCGTTACTTGAGCAGGCGCGCCATCTGCTGCGTGAACGAGTGTCCCATTACGATAAAGATCGCTACTTCGCGCCGGATATCGAGCAGGCCTCGCAAATGCTGGCGGAGCGCCATCTGGCTCTGCTGCTACCGGATATTTTGGCATAAAGCATCACCGGATTGCGGTTCGTTAACCCACTTCCGGTTAAACGCCTGGGTTGGTAAAGTGAAGCATACTGTAACGTGACCAGCAGGGAATTCAGCGTGACCGGAAGAATCGACTACCAGATAGAAAAGTACAGTTTTACGGAAGTGGGTGAAACGCCGCGCCTGACGCAGCAATGGGCCGATGTGGCAGAAGAGTGCCGCCAGACGCAGGCCGGATCCGAAGAACGCCTGCGGATCGCGCTGCTGAATGTCGATTATGTCACCAGCTTTGAATTACCTTTCCGGTTGCTGCTTATTCGCGCTCCGCAACTGATCGCCAGCCTGCGTGATGAACTGCAAATCAGCCAGAAAAATGTGCTGTTCAACGGTAAGCGTTTTGGTTGCGTCTACACGCTGAGAAATGATTTGAGCGGTATTCCGGATGAATTTCAGTACCGGCTGTCAACGCGCATCCGCCGGATTGATGCCGAAGGCAATACAGCCGCGCCTTATCAACAGATTGCGAAAGAGACGAAAGCGCCGCGTGAGCGTCTCAAAGTTGCGCTGACGGAAGGATTACAGGTAACCGCGCTGGACGGGCTTTTCTGGTTTGGTATTCAGCGAATCGCCGCCGATGTGCAGCGGCTGAGAAAAACTGGCCTGAAGATAGTCACCGCGGAAACGGACGTTTTTGATAATTTGACCGGAACAACACGGCGCGTGCCTGTTTATCGGCGCGTGGAAAATGAAAGTGCATGAGGACGTTTCTGGCCGGAATATGTGCTCTTTCTTGGCGGTTAATTATTGACTGCATTCTGTTCGGTAGGAGATTAAGCCCTCAGTATGGCTCCTTTTTGCCGTGCGTTAAATTTGGCGGTTGAACGGAAACGCCTGTTTGCGGGTTTATTTAGCATTTCAGGTCGGCCTTAAAATAATTATTGCCATATAATCGCATTTTCGACGTGTTTACCTTATCCATTCCTTCTTCTATTTTATTGCCCTTTCCGTTACTTCGCTCTGTAATGACACCTATTATCGCAAATGGGTATTTTGATTTTCTTAATATTGATTCATGTCATTTTGAAATCACATTTTTAACAATGCTCTATCTTTTTTTGTTTTTTCGCTATAAAAATTCATTTTTAACAGTGATGATAGTTTGTTTTTCTGATTTATCAGGGTTGTTCAATTCTTAATTGATGGATGAAAGTTCTTAATAAGTTAATTTTAATAGTTTAAGGATTTGTATATTTGATATTTCGCAGATCATTGTTCTATTATCGCGAACCAGGAAATGTCGTGCATAAAATTGCACAGCGATAAACAGAGGGACAGTGAAATGGCTGACAGCTTCCAGAGCGAAGTGCCTAAGGCACGTATTAATTTAAAGCTTGATCTGCATACGGGTGGGGCGAGTAAAAAAACGGAATTACCACTGAAGTTATTGGTTGCAGGTGATTTTAGTAATGGACAGGAAACAGCGCCATTATCAGAGCGTAGTAAAGTCAATATTTCCAAAAATAATTTCGACAGTGTTCTTTCTGAATATTCCCCAAAAGTTAATCTTACCGTTAAAAATACGCTCGCCGATGATGGCAGTGAAGACAATATTAGCCTGACATTTCAAAGCATGAAGGATTTCTCACCGGAACAGGTGGCCCGCCAAATTCCCCAGCTTAAGGCCATGCTCGCCATGCGCAATCTCCTTCGCGATCTTAAGGCTAACCTGGTCGATAACCAGGATTTCCGAAAAGAGCTGGAAAAAATCCTCCTCGACCCGGCGCTTAGCGCTGAGTTGCGCAGCGAGCTATCCGCGCTGTCACCTGAACAACCCTAACCGCCTCACTATTTTTAACGGATTAATCAAGGAATGCTCATGTCTGTACAAAATGAAAATATTGCTGGTGGCGAAAGCGTGGTTCTGGATCGTCCTGCGGCAGGTGGAGTTTATGCCTCTCTGTTTGAAAAAATTAACCTGAATCCGGTTTCTGAACTGAGTGCTCTGGATATCTGGCAGGATGCGCAGGCAATGTCTGATGCCACCGCAGATGAGCGTCTGACCGCCGGAATGCAGGTCTTTCTGGAGTGTCTGACAAAAGCCGGTTCTAAAATTGAAAAGCTCGATAAAAACCTGATAGACCACCATATTGCAGAGCTCGACTATCAGATTAGCCGCCAGCTGGATGCGGTGATGCACCATGAGGAGTTTCAGGCTGCAGAGAGCCTCTGGCGTGGTGTGAAGTCACTGGTGGATAAAACGGATTTTCGCCAGAACGTGAAAATTGAACTGCTGGACATGCCCAAAGAAGACCTGCGACAGGATTTCGAGGACAGCCCGGAAATCATCCAGAGCGGACTGTACAAACACACCTACATCGATGAGTACGACACCCCAGGCGGAGAGCCGATTGCAGCCCTGATTTCTGCCTATGAATTTGATGCTTCGGCGCAGGATGTGGCGCTGATGCGTAATATCGCTAAAGTCTCTGCCGCGGCGCATATGCCGTTTATCGGTTCGGCGGGTCCGAAATTCTTCCTCAAGGAGGCGATGGAAGACGTCGCGGCAATTAAAGATATCGGTAACTACTTTGACCGTGCCGAATACATCAAATGGAAATCCTTTCGTGAAACAGATGATTCCCGCTATCTGGGGCTGGTGATGCCACGGGTACTTGGCCGACTGCCTTATGGCCCGGATACTGTACCCGTTCGCAGCTTCAACTATGTGGAAGAGGTGAAAGGCCCGGATCACAACAAATATCTGTGGACCAACGCTTCGTTTGCTTTTGCAGCGAACATGGTACGCAGCTTTATCAATAACGGCTGGTGTGTTCAGATTCGTGGTCCACAGGCGGGTGGCGCTGTGCAGGATCTGCCGATTCATCTGTACGATCTGGGTACCGGTAATCAGGTGAAAATCCCCTCCGAGGTGATGATCCCGGAAACGCGCGAATTTGAGTTTGCCAACCTCGGCTTTATCCCACTGTCGTACTACAAAAACCGCGATTACGCATGTTTCTTCTCAGCAAACTCAACTCAGAAACCGGCGCTGTACGACACAGCGGATGCGACTGCTAACAGCCGCATTAATTCGCGTCTGCCGTACATCTTTCTGCTGTCGCGTATTGCGCACTATCTGAAGCTTATTCAACGCGAAAACATCGGCACCACTAAAGATCGCCGGTTGCTGGAGCTGGAGCTGAATACCTGGATTCGTGGTCTGGTAACGGAAATGACCGATCCGGGCGACGAACTGCAGGCCTCGCATCCCCTGCGTGACGCTAAGGTGGTGGTGGAAGATATCGAGGATAACCCCGGTTTCTTCCGCGTGAAGCTGTACGCCATCCCGCACTTCCAGGTGGAAGGCATGGACGTCAATCTGTCACTGGTTTCCCAGATGCCGAAAGCCAAATCATAAGGCGAGAGAATACCAGGGATGAAGATTTATCGTCCGTTATGGAATGAAGGGGCCCTTCTGGCCCCTCAACAGTTTCAGCAGCAGTCCGCGTGGGAATCTTTTTCCCGTGCCGGATTGTCCCTGCTTTCCAGCCCCTTTCCGTGGGGTGTTGAGCGCGTGGAGCTCAATGACGCACTTCTCGCGTCCGGTCGGGTGCAGGTGCAGACCCTGCGTTTGTGGCTACCGGATGGCACGCTGATTGACACACAAAATAGCGATTTGCCGCCTGAGCCGAGGGAAGTGGTGCTGCCGGATTCCGGTCAGACGGACAGTGTGACCGTGCTGATTGCACTACCGGTGATGCAAGCCGGCATCGCCAATGTCCAGACTGAAAATGTGCCTGCCGAACGCCCGCTGCGCTATCGCGAAGAGTGGGTGACAGTTCAGGATGCGTTTGGTCAGGAAGAAGAGCCAATGGCTGTGGCTCGTTTTAATCTTGCTTTCCGCTTTGACCACGAAAGTAACGATGCCTGGCAGACCTGTGCCGTAGCTCGTCTGGTGCGTGACGGTCAGGGAGGCTGGCGTCAGGATCCGAATTTTGTGCCGCCGATGGCAATGTTCTCAGCAAGCATCCTGTTGTCCGAACGTCTGGTGCTGCTGAACCGCCAGTTGCGTTCCCGTCGCCAGCGTCTGATGGAGATGCGTCGCGAAAGCAATGACCGTATGGCGGACTTTGCGGTTGCCGATGTGTCGCTGTTCTGGTTGCTGAATGCGCTGAATACTCACGCCCGTGTGCTGACCGAGTTCGAACGCTTCCCGGCCCGTCATCCTGAACAGGTATGGGCCGAGCTGGCGCGACTTGCAGGCAGTATGATGACGTTTTCACTGGACCGCGATCTGGATGCCATTCCGGGCTATGACCATCAGGTACCGGAAAACACCTTCCCGCCATTATTTGAACTTATCAGTGAGCTGCTGGAAGCCAGTCTACCGTCGCGCGTTGTTGCCGTGAACATGATCCGCCAGGACGAGCAGACCTGGAAAGCGGTGTTGCACGACATTCGTCTGCGCGAAGAAGCTGATTTCTACCTGTCTGTCCGTTCAAATCTGCCTGCCTGGCAGGTGGCTGAGAAATTTGCCGAAATGGCCATGGCCGGTACCCCGGATGATGTGGGCCAGATTTCCGGCGTGGCAATGGAAGGTATTGGTCTTATCCCTCTCAGCCGTGTTCCTGCAGCACTGCCGGTGCGCCTGGAAAATCAGTACTTCGTGCTGGATATGGAGAGCCGTGCGGCACATGACATGCTTGAACAGGGCGTGTGCCTGTTCTACGTACCGTCATTGCTGGGCGAGCTTGAACTTGAACTGTTTGCGGTGCTGCGTTCATGAGAAAGGATATCGATATCGACAGCCTGATGGCGGACACCTGGCTCACCGTGGCGCAGTTGCGTCACGGTGCCAGAGCCCCGGATGGCAACGCGCTCTATAAAAACTGTTGTGCACAGGTGGAAAGCGTACGCGAAGCGCTGGAGCTCGCCGGTTACGACAGCGAGAGCATCACGCATATTTCCTATGCGCAGTGTGCCCTGCTGGATGAAGCGGTGATGAACCGTAAGCCCGCGTCTGCGGATGCAGAGACGCATTCCCCGGACTCTGAATCTGAAACTGAGGCTCCTCAGAAGGCCGATGTGGACGAAGGCATCAAAGCCTGGCGCGCAGCTCCGTTGCAGGCCCGTTACTTTGGTTCGTTGCGTGCGGGTGGGGCTTTGTATGAGCGCATTGCGCAAGTGCTACGTCAGCCGTCACCGGTTCCGGCAGTGCTGACCTGCTACCAGCGTGTTCTTGCGCTGGGGTTCCAGGGGCAGTTCAGCCTGTTCGGCGTCGGACAGGAACAACGTGAAGAAGTTATTGCCGCCCTGAATGAGCGAGTTCAGCCGCTTGAGGCAGATGTTGAGCTGGTTGTACAGAAGACCGGTAAGCGCCGGTACAACATTCTGCGTTCAGTGTGGTTCTGGATCATTCTGGCTGTGGTGCTCACTTCACTGGTCTGGGCTGGTGGTTACCTGTGGTTGCAGGACCTTCTGCGCCAGCAATTACCGGAGCTGCGCTGATGCGAAAATCTGCACTGTTACGGGCTACATTTCCGGTGCTGATTTGTCTGGTCGCCGCGCTCTGGCTGATCTGGGGATTCCTGAATTTCTTCGTGCTGACCAAAAGCCTGCTGACGCTGGCAGGGATAATTGTGGCGCTGTTGCTGATATGTCGCCGCTATCGTTACCAGCAACCTGCCGGGCAGCATGCTGATGAGGGTGTTTACCCACCGTCAGGTTTTACCGGGCCGGTTTTGCTGCTGTGTGGCGATCTTAACGACCATCTGTTTGCGGAAGGCGGGTGTCGAACCACAGCGCAGGGCTGTTATCTGAAAGTGGGTTCAACGGATCAGTTAAGCAAATTTTCTGATCGTTTACTGGCGCGTGAACCACGTATGGCCGGGCAACTTGTGGTGATGTTCCGCTGCCTGCCGGATTTGCAAGAAGACGAAGGGCTACTGCGTGCTTCCCTGAAGATTCTACGCCAGCAGGTGAACCAGCTGAAGAATCTTTCCGGCTATCTGCCTCCTGTCGTGCTGGCTGGCGAGTTTTCCGGCCCACAAACGCCCTGGATAGTGATTCGGGGTAAAACGCCGCTGGTCTACCCAACGGATGAGCCTGCGCTGACCCTGGATGAGTGGCGCGCTCTGCCTGAAAACGTGATCCGTTTGCCGTATCTGTCTCATTCGATGGGTCTACTGCAACAGGTGGTGATAGATGAACTGACGAAAACCGACAGGCTATGTCCGGCTGTCACGCCGTTTGCGGTAGTTGTTCGAAGCGGGGCTGGCCGTACTCGGGCAGAGGCTATCTGGCCGCAGTGGTTGTTCCGCCATTCGAAACTGTTACCTACGGCAGCCGGCTCAACGTATCCGGCGCTGTGGCATTTTGCCGATCCAGTTCTGCCATTGCTTGCGCCTTATGCCATGCCTCTTCAGGGCGGGAAAACCGGGCGTCGTGTGGTGATGTTTCTATTGCTTTGCATCGCCAGCGCGCTTGGCTTGTCCGTACTCCACAACCAGTCCCTTATCGGGCGGATCGCTTCCGATCTGCAGCGCTGGTACGCCATTCCGATGACGCACTACGCACCGAAAGCGCAGTCACTACATGCCCTGCAACAGGATGCCTTGCTGCTGGAGCGCTGGCAGCGCCAGGGTGAGCCGCAGCGTTACGGTCTGGGGCTTTATCCGGGCGAGCGTTTGTGGCTGAGCGTTCAGCAGGCCATTGATACCTGGGTTCCACCGCCGCCGCCGCCCAAACCGCAGCCGAAGTCCGAACCGGTACCGAAAATTGTCCTCCTCGACAGCATGTCGCTGTTCGATTCTGGCAAATCGGCGCTCAAAGCCGGGTCCACAAAAATGCTGATCAACTCCCTGGTAGGTATTAAGGCGAAGCCGGGCTGGCTGATTGTAGTGGCAGGCCATACCGACAGCACCGGGGATCCGAAGCTCAATCAGTCGTTATCCCTGCAACGCGCCAGCGCGGTACGCGACTGGATGCGTGACACCGGTGATGTGCCGGAAAGCTGTTTTGCGGTGCAGGGCTACGGTCAAAGTCGCCCCATTGCAACCAATGACACTACGGAAGGCCGTGCGCTCAACCGCCGTGTCGAAATCAGTCTGGTACCGCAGGCCAGTGCCTGTCTGATACCGGGCAAAACCCCGGCGTCATCGCAGGATGATGACGTTTCTCAACACTAAATGGAGTAAATCCGATGGCAATTCCTGTTTACCTTTGGCTGAAAGATGACGGCGGCGCGGACATTAAAGGTTCTGTTGACGTACAGGATCGTGAAGGCAGCATCGAAGTGGTGGCTCAGGAGCATAACCTGTACATCCCGACCGACAACAATACCGGCAAGCTGACCGGTACCCGTATCCACACCCCGTTTCTGCTCACCAAGGAAATCGACTCGTCCAGCCCGTACCTGTACAAGGCGGTGACCACCGGTCAGACCCTGAAGTCTGCGGAATTCCGGTGGTACAAAATCAACGATGCGGGCCAGGAGGTGGAGTACTTCAACACCAAACTGGAAAACGTGAAAGTGGTGAAAGTGAATCCGGTGATGCACGACATCAAGGATCCTTCTTTCGAGAAGCATAACCACCTTGAGCAGATCGAGCTGCGCTACGAAAAAATCACCTGGACCTATAAAGACGGCAACATCATTCATTCCGATTCCTGGAACGAACGCGCCACTGCGTAAGCCTGATGCGGACAGCGCAACCTGTCCGCAGTTTTTTGCTGAGCGTCTGTCCTTACAGGCAGGCGCTTAGCAAAGAATCACACAATCTGCCTGACCTGATGCGCTTTGGGTTCCCTGTCAAAAGGGAAAGCGATGGGCGGTAGCGTGCCCGGGAAAACCTAAGAGAGAGAAAAATGGAAAACTCAACCGTCCTGTTGCGTCGCCTTAATCCTTACTGCGCCCGTGCACTGGAAGGGGCTGCATCCCTGTGTCAGACCCGTGCCCATGCAGAAATTCTG
>Ga0209461_10000333_pt1 | contig 16977 bp, 14 predicted proteins | sample AgamicAsMarz_FD_187162 | JGI IMG/M metagenome (GOLD analysis project Ga0209461, IMG submission 187162) | Agave microbial communities from Guanajuato, Mexico - As.Ma.rz (SPAdes) (version 2) | ecosystem: Host-associated > Plants > Phyllosphere > Phylloplane/Leaf | place: Guanajuato, Mexico... | reverse complement strand
CGCCATCAGGCCTGGGCGGAAGGGTGGGAGGCCTCCTGAGGGGCAGGGGCCTGAGTCTGGGCCGGTGATGATCTGGAAGGAGGAGGTCGAGGTGACGGGGGCTCCTCCGGAGGTCGGGGTGAGGACCGCTTTGACCTCGTGGGTGCCGCAGGAGGCTGGGGTCGCCAGGGGGCTCCTCGTTCCCTCGCGGAAGTGGAGCTTGAAGGAGGAGAAGGGGAGCTGGGGGAGGTCTTCGGCGACCGTGGTCAGCTGACCCGTGCTCAGGTTTGGCTTCACCTCCATCGGCTGCTTGACCGAGATCCCGAGCTCTTTGTCCTGCAGGACGAGATAGAGGGCGAGGAGAGAGCCGAAGGGGTTCTCATAGGGCTCGGCGATGTGGAGGGAGCCGTGGACGGCCTTGTCGAGGAGCGGTGTCTCGACCTCGACCGTGCCGACCTTGGAGGCGTTGGGGCAACCGGCGCCTGGCTCCGAGAAGACCGTCTCCCTTGCCAGGTCCGCTTCCGAGCAGACCTCGAGGCCTTCGGCGATCGCCGGGTTGGTGGTCATTCCCTCGGGGAGGGTGACCTCGACCTTGCTTATGTCGGCGTGGGCTATTCCCGTGGGGTTGGTCAGGCCCTCGTCTTTGATGTTCAGCGTGAAGTCGAGGCCGGCGGGGCTTTGTCCCGCCAGGGTGGTCGGCTGGGCTTTGATCTGGGGGGCGAAGCCGAGTTTGGAGCAGCCGGTCGCTCCGGGCTGGGAGAGCACGGTTTCTTCGAAGCTGGCGCCGGGGACGTTGGGAGCAAGCGGGTCCCCGTCCCACCAGGAGGTGGCGCGGAAGAGGGTCTCGAGCGGTCCGGTGCAGGAGCGCGGCATCGTGATGAAGGGCTCGACGGGGAGGTCGACCGAACAGCTCTCTGGCGTGGTCAGGCAATCGCCGCGCAGCTCGTCGTGGGCTGGGTCCGCCGGGTTGCCCCAGACGGTGAGGTCCGAGCCGAAGACCTTGACCGCCTGGGAGGTGTTGCGCAGGGTGGCGATCACGTTGTAGGGGGGGCTGGGGTTTACCCCGAGCAGGATCGTCACTGGCACATCTCCCGCCCAGAAGCCGAGCTTCGCCGCCGAGCCGGGTGGCGGCACGAGGTTGTAGACGACTTCGGGCTCGAGGTCCTCCTCTTCGGTGCTGAGGGGGACGATCACGTAGCCGACCGCGGTGGTGTTGGGGCATTCGGGCGGGTCGATGATGTTCGGTCTGGTGAGGAAGTCCGCGGTCTCACAGTGCGGGGTCGCTGTCGGCTTGCCGGCGAAGCCGGCGGGCAGCTCGACGTCTAGGTCGCGGAAGGCGCCGTCGGTAAAGGTCCCTTCGGACTCGACGACCGTGTTGAACCTGAAGGAGGTGGTCATCGCGAAGGGGTGAGAGCCCGCCTGCATCGCAGTTTCCCCGTTTGGGCCGGTGAAGGTGACCGAGATGTCTTTGAGGCCGAAGTCTGCGTGTGCTTGAGGAGCGATCGCCATGAGCGCCAGGACGGTCGCGATGGTCAGCTTCAGGCGCCTCATCGTGCCGCCCTCCTCTTCGTGTTGGCTCGCTTTGCTCGTTTCGCCTTGCGCGGCTTTTTCACGCAGCGCGTCTTGCCGGCTTTGCGGACTGCCTTTCTGCCTTTGGCGCATTTGGTCGGCCGTGGCGCCTCGGTGACGTTGCCCGCTCCTTCGAAGCTCGAGGAGCCGGCAGTCGGGTCATTGGGCGCCGCTACCGGCCCCTGGCAGGCTTCGCCTTCGCAGGTCGGTTTGCTCGCCGGCCCAGGGAAGCCCCCTCCCATCCTGGCGTCGTAGATGTCGACCAGGCCGCTGTCGGATGAGATGAGGCTGCTCAGGGTCGAGAAGAAGACGTCTTTGCCGTTGGGGCTGGCGTCGATGAAGATCGCATCGCGCGGGCTTTCTCCGGAGGAGATCAGCTCGACGCAGCCGCCGGCCTCGAGGTCGAAGACGGAGCTCTCTTCCTCGCAACTGCCAGTTCCAGCCTCCTCCCACTGATAGACGTCCTGGGCGCCGTTGGTGTCGCGGAGAACCAGTGCCTCGTGGCTCTCGAAAAAGAGGCGACTGCCGTCCTCGGAGAGGACGCGGGAGGCGTGGAAGGGAGTCTCCCAGCCAGGGATCTTCGCCGCCGCCCAGACGCCGGTGGGACCTTCCTGTCCGGTGAGCGTCCGCAGCTCCCCGCCCGTTGGGCGCACCCCGCTGCGGTTGCAAGAGACGCAGTGCAGCTCTCCCTCCTCGGCGTCATAGAGGAAGACCTCGTTGGCGGGTTTACCCGACACCGCGTCGGTGTTGTCGTAGTCGGTCAGTCGAGCGGTCGACATGAAGGCCGCGTGGCTGCCGTCGGAGCTGACGCGGGCTGTGTGCTCGAGCGCCCGGGGGGAGAGAGTCGAACTCGCATCGGAGCTCCCATCTGTGTCCAGCCCACCAAGCGTGCCGATGAAGGTGTAGGTGGCAGGTTCGCCCTGCTCGTAGAGGTAGAGGTTGGGCTCCCCTTCCTCGGCTTCGTCCCCCTCGCTGTTCTCACCCGAGCCGGCGAGCGCCTCCTCGGAGGCGAAGTAGACGCGGGTGGCGTCATCGCTCGTCCCGAGCACGCCGTGGACCTTCTCGGCGATCGGTGTCGTCGTCTCGGTGTCTACCTCGAAGGAGTAGAGGTCGGCTTTGCCGTCAAAGAAGTCACCGGTGCTGAAGATCGTCCGCGCCCCGCTCTTTGCCGCGCCCCAGTAGGTCGAGGCGCTCGTGCCCGAGAGCGCTTCGCCGTCTTTGGAGACGGCAATCGTTTCGGTGCCGCCGATGCGGACGAAGAGTTTGCCGTTCCCGCCCGCTGTATTGGCACTAACCGCCCAGAAGATCCGTTCTCCGTCGGCCGAGATCGCGTTGGCCAAGTTGCCCTCCCTGCCGTCGAGGAACTGCGTCTGCGCCCAGCCTGGGTAGCAGGACTGGTTGGCGGGGTTGACGTTTTTCCCGTCTGGCAGCACGCAGACGTAGCGCAGCGTCCCTGCTTCGGGGCCGCTCGCGACGTGCTCGTAGAGCTGCAGGTGGGCGCCCGCCTGGGCCGGGGCTCCCGTTTCCGGCAGGTCCTGGTTGGCGACGTAGAGGGCATGGGCGGCGTTGGCCGAGGCGCCCTGGAATTTCAAGCCGCTGAATTCTTTGGTGCTCGTCACCCCCGGGTCATGGGCGGTGTTGGTCAGTGCTTCGTAGAAGCCCGCTTCGGGCTCGCAGTTGGAGCGGCGGTAGACGTTGTAGTTGATGGGCAGGGCGTCGGCGGTCAGCGGCGGGTCGGTGGCCGTGCGAAGCCAGGCCGTGCAGAGGTCCGGTGAGAAGGCCTTGAATTCGTTGTCGAAGACACCCGCGGTCACCGCTACGTCGGGGATCAGGCGGCTGCGCAGCGGCGAGATCACCTCGCTCGACCAGCCCGTCTCGGGATCGCGGTCGGCGATGTACTGGGAGACAGCGGGGGCGGAATCGACCTCGCCGAAGGCCGTGGCGGAGGTGTAGGCAAGGGCGTCTCCCGTGGGTGCGGCTTGGTGCAGGCTCTTCAGAGGAGGGGCGAGGATGTCGGCGCTTCCCTTCTCGGCCGGGCTCACCATCTCGTAGGCGCGGCAGTCGGGGAGCTTTGCCCCTGGACCGATGCGGAAGGCCTGGTTGGCGCAACCGGTGTTGGATGGATTTGGGAGCGGGAAGGTGCTGAAGGCAGATTCCTCGCCCGGCGCTCCGGGTTTGCCACCGACCCCGATCACGTCCTCGCCCTCTGAGCCCGAGCTACGGGCGACGAAGCGGTAGCGATAGAGGGTGTCGGGCTCAAGTCCGCCGATGAAGAACCCGGGCGCGGTTAGGAAGGAGTTGGTCGATTTAGCGGTGAGCAGCGCTCCCGGCGAGGCGGGCTCCTCGCTCGCGCAGGCGGCTCCCCATCCTTCGGCTTTTATGCACGCCTCGGTCGCGTACTGGACGCGGTAGGTCGTGTCAGCCCAGAAGCGCGGGTTGATCTTCGCCTTGAGCAGGGCGCTGTCGGTGTCGGCTGAGGCCGCGTACTGGTCGCTGATCTCCGGCGGGGCAAGGGGCGGGTCTTCGAAGGCGATCGGCGGCGGGCCGTAGGCGTTGATGTAGGCGGCGATACTGGCCCGGAAGTAACTGACGTAGAGGTTGCCGACCTCTACGCTGTCGGAGCCTGCGACGTTGGTGGCAAGACCGTTCAAAGACTCCTGTTCAGGATTAGGCTTTTGCGGGGGGGCGGCGAATCCGTCCCCGGGACATAGGCCGAGGATGCAGGTGCCGTCGGAGTCGAAGCCGAGTACCTCGACATCGACCAAATTATCGTTGAGAGTGTCGTCGTCAATTACATAGGCACTGCCATCAACATCGACAGTGAGCGCGCGGGGACGCTCTACGTCGAGCGTGTCGAGGAGTTCACTTGTGTTGGCATCAATCCTGTAGGTGTTTGGATTAGTGACTTTAGGCGGGGAGCCAGTGATGATGAGGTTAAGTGAGAAGTAGAGGTGTCCGTTGATCGGATCGGCAGCCAAAGATCCAACGCTTTGGCCATCGAAGATGGCAAGCGGCCCCTCGAAATCGATTTTGCCCTCGAATTTCCCATCGGTCCCGAACTCTTGGATGCGGTCTTTGTCGCCCACGAAGACCGAGTCGGTTATCGAGTTGTAGGCGAGGTAGTTGCCGAACGAGCCGTTGGAGAACCAGCCATCGGATGTCCCCAGAGTCCCAACGCCGCAAGTGTCGCCTTCCGTAATGTGCTGGGAGGTGCAGAGGCCGCCGGGATTGCTCGGGCCCTGATTGACTTCGCCACCGAACATCAGCAAGAACTCCCCGGCAGAGCTGAACTTCTGCACCCGGAGATTTTCGCGATCGTAGACGTAGACATCGCCGACATCGTCCAGCGCGATTCCAGTCAGCCTGTTGAACTGTCCGACTCCGCTTCCTTCGCTACCCGCCTGGCAGCTCGTCGTGCAGATCTCGAGTTGGTTCGAGACGGTGTCGCCGGGAGCACCCTCGGGGGCGACATCCCAGCCCCAGGCCTTGACGAAGACGCCCCAAGCGGTGAACTCACTGATTCGACCGTTAGCGTTCTCGGCAACGTAAAGGTGGCCGCTGTCAGGGTCGGCGACGATGCCGCGGGGGTTGCTGAGCTGGCCGGCGTTGGGGCCTGGCGCAATACTGTCTGCCGGAATCTGGAGGAGGAACTCAGGAGCGGCTGCAGACGCCGGGGTGACCGTGAGCAAAGCGAGCAGAGCGACAATGCACGCGACAACGTGCCTCGCGACCAGCTGGTCCCTCTGATCGAGTGACTCAATGTCTGTTCGCGCCGTCGACATCACCGTGTCCTTGACTTGCGCTGTCGTCTGCATCGAGACTCCTGTCATGTTGAGGAGGTTGAGTGGTTGCGTGTGCATGTAGTGCGGCTGAGTTGGATCGGTTCGGGACTCAAGGCCACGAACCGATCCGCTCCTGAATTTGGCTCAGCTCCTAACCGGTTACGGCGAAGGACCCGGACCCGGCATCACCTTCGGTTCCCCCGGCGCCGAGCAGGGCTCCAATCGTCCCCGCTCCCAGAGCGCTTAGACCGGTTTTGCCGATCTTCTGAACGAGGCCGATAGCAAACGTCCCTGTGGCGTTGCCGACGAAGACGCAGAGATATCCGGAGTCCGCCTCGGGGTTAAAGGAACTGGGAGCGCCGTTATCGGCGTTCTCGTCATCGCATTCCGCCGGAACCGTTCCGCCTTTGGGAATGGTGTGAAGATGATCGGCAGCGATTTCAGCCGCAAGACGAATCGGGAAGGAAATTGTGGTCGTGCCCGATTCACTGGCGTCGATCGCGATTCTCCAAGCGCCGGTCAGCGTTGCTTCGGAAGGAAGCGTGTTGTCTGGTGTCCACGGCGAGCCAGCGGTCCCATTAGCGCCTTTGGCGCCGTTGCAGACGTTGGTCGAGGTGCCGTCGAGGGTGTATTTGACACCGGTGACTCCAGCGCCGCAGGCGCCGCCCGCTGCAATCGAGGCGCCGGTTACGGAGTCGCCGTCGGCTCCGGGAGAGCCGTTGTTACCAGCGTCACCCTTGGGACCCTGCGGACCTGCCGGTCCTGCCGGTCCCGCTGGACCTGCCGCTCCGGTCGCGCCTTTGGCGCCTTTGGCGCCTTTCGGGCCTTTGGCGGCTTTCTTCGCCGAAACGGTGGCGCCGTTGTTGGAGCCACCGTCGCTGGCGGCGTAGGCGCCACCAATCATGGCGAAGACGAGGGCGAATACCGAGATCACTCCCGGGATGCCGAAGCGGTTGCGAAGCGTCGAGAACATCGAATCTCTCTCCTCTGTTCTGAGCCCCTCGCTGGCCGCTTCCCTGTGCGGTAGATGCTCGGGGCTCGTTTCCCTGTTCGCCCGCTTTCCCTCGGGCTCGGGTCAGAGAATAAAAGATCTGTTTTCTGAATGCAAGGATCAGTTTTCGAAAAGAAGACCCCGGGTGCTGAGATCGATCAGATCCGGCAGCAGGCTGGGGAGTCCGGCAGGGTCGCCGGCGGCTAGGCGGCGGCGGATCAGGGTCGTGATCCCGCCCATCAGGGCCTGGTCGCGTACTTCGGCGTCGATGCCGGAGGGGCCCGAGTCGGGGCGCAGGAGCTCGGCGATCAGCTGCATCGCGTCGCGGTAGCGGGCGGCGATCTCGCCGCCCGCGGCGAGCGGCTCGGCCAGGTAGAAGCGGGCCACGGCGGGGTCGCGGGAGAAGAAGTCGAGCAGGGCCGCCAGCCGCCCCTCGACACGGTCGGGCCACGGCTCCTTCGGTCCCGCCGCCGCCAGCATCGCGGCGCCGACGTGGGCGTCGATCGTCTCGTAGGCGGCGAGGAAGCACTCCTCCTTGCCCTCGAAGTGTTCGTAGAAGGTCTTGCGGGAGACCTTCGACGCCTCGGCGATGCGACCGATCGTGGTCGCGTTGTAGCCGTCGGCGGCAACCGCCTCGACGAGGCCGTTGAGCAGGCGCTCGCGCTGGTTCTCGGCGACGAAGTCGCGCGGCAGGCCGTGGCGGCCGGGCGGCAGGCGGGTCCGCCCCGCGGCCAGTTGCTCGGCGGTCTGCGCCCGTTCAGCCATTGATGGGGACGGACTCGCCGAGGTAGGGAGTGAGGGCGATCTCGACCATCCGCGGGTACAGCTCCCCCACCCCGCCACTCTCCCCGCCCACGCCCAGCTCGAGCCGCTGGCGCAACAGCCAGGCGAGGCCGCCGGCCGTCGCCTGCTCGAGGCCGTCGGGGAGCCAGCCTTTCACCGAACCGAGGGCGCGGCCCTCGCGCAGCTTCGCGACGACCTCGTCGAGCGCCGCGTCGTAGCGGGCGGCCAGCGCCGGGCCCCCCATCTGCGCCTCGACCAGGCAGAGCCGGGCCCGCGCCGGATCGGCGTCGATCGCCGCCAGCAACGCCCGCAGTCCCTCCCGCACCTGGTCGGTCCAGGGCGGCGTCGGCGGGGCCGCCTCGCCCAGCAGCGCCCGCGTCTCCTCGACCGCGCGGTCGAAGGCAGCCACGAGGCACTCCTCCTTGCCGTCGAAATGCTCGTAGAAGGTGACGGTCGAGACCCCGGCGAGCTTGACGATGCCTTCGATCGTGGCGCCGGCACAGCCCTTCTCGGCGACCGCCCGCTCGGCGGCGGCGAGGATCCGTTCGCGCTGCGTCCCGGCGAGGGGGTCGCCAGATGGGCTCTCCGCCCCCCTCCCCGGCAGCTGCTCGGCAAGCCGATGCGAGAGGTACTGCATGGAGCCGAGAATAGCTCTTTCTAAAAAGATTTCATATCTGGAGAAAAAGGAGTAGTTTTTATACAAGTGTGAGACAAGAGGCCTGTGCGACAGCCCCCGAGCTCCTCCCCGTCGCGGCCGATCCGACCACCGCCGACGCCGACACGGCGCTGCGCGAGACGACGATGGAGGCGGTGCTGGCCGCGGTCGGCAGCCTCGGCTACCGGGCGACCTCGGTGCGGGCGATCCTCGAGCGCAGCGGTGGTCACCGGGCTCAGTTCTACGAGCAGTTCGGCAGCAAGGAGGCCTGCTTCGAGCACGCGTACGCGACCTGGATCGAGCGGCTCGGCGTCGGCCTGCTCGGCGCCGCGGCGACGGCGGGCGGCTGGCGCCCGGGGGTGCGATCGGCGCTGACCGGGCTCTTCGAGTTTGTCGAGGAACGGCCGGAGATCGCCCGGGCGCTGCTGGTCGAGGTTCAGGTCGCGGGCGGCCCGGCGCTGGCCCGGCGCGAAGAGGCGCTGGAGCGGCTGGCCGCGGCGATCGACGGCGTGCGCGACCAGATCGATCCGGAGGAGGCGCCCCCGGAGGCGACCGGCATGTTCGTCGTCGGCGGAGTCGAGGCCTGCGTCTGCGACGCGCTCGCGGCAGGCGACCCGGCGCGCGTCTGGGACAGCCTGCCGCAGCTGATGCACTTTGCGGTCGGCTCCTACCTGGGCCGGGAAGCGGCCGAGGAGGAGGAAGAGGCGGCGCGGGAGCTGCTCAACCGGCGCGCTGACCGAGGGGGCGAGCCGGGATGAGCCACCTGCACTTGGTCAACCCCGAGCCGCGCGGCGACCTCTTCGAAGCGGAGCTGGCGCCGTCCGCGCCGCTGCCGCGCGGCCGCCACGGCATTCCGGCCGACCTCGTCAACGCGCACCAGCGCCGCCGCCTGGTCGCGGCGATGAGCGGGGCGCTGGCCGAGCACAGTTACGCCCGCGTCACCGCCAAGCACGTCAGCGAGCGCGCCGGCGTCTCCAGCCGCACGTTCTACAAGCACTTCGGCAACCTCTGGGAGTGCCTGCTCGCCGCCTACGAGGACGCCGGCACGCAGCTCTGCGCGGAGATCGAGTCGGGTTGCGCGGAGTGTGGAGGATTGTCGCCCCTGGAGGGGGGTCAATCCTCCACTCGACTCCAGAGCGGGATCGACGCCGCGCTCGCCTTCCTCGCTGTCGAGCCGCACCTGGCCCGCCTGCTCGGCGGCCAGCCGCCGCTCGAGGCGCCGGCCCTCGCCGCCGCCCGCCGCTCGCTGGTCGAGCGCCTCGCGACGATGCTGCGCCAGGCACGCGACCCGGCCGACGACGCGATCCGCCCCCCCGGCCTCGAGGAGCGCCTGATCGACGCCGCCCTCTCCTTCGTCTCCGCTCAGGTCGCCGCCGGCAACAGCGACCTCACCCGCCTCGGCCCTGAGCTGACCGAGCTCCTCGCCGGCCCCAGCCTCACCCCATCGCAAGCACGGTGAAGACACCGACGGCGAGCGTGGCGATGATCCCGCCGCCGACCTGAAGGATCAGTCGGTGAAGCGATTCGAAGCCAGCGCTCATCTCTTTTCGGACCGAGGTGAGTTCGAGTCGTTGCATCCGCATCTCGGCTTCAGCCCGATCGAAGCGCTTGCCGACCTCTTCGCGGAAGTCATCGAGTCGCGTGTCGGTCCAGCTCTCTCTCATCGCCTCCATATTGCCACGATAGAAGACAACACGTTGCTGCCAGTTGAGCCAAGATTAGGGGATGCGCACCAAAGCGCGACCGATTGGCGTCGTCAGCAGCGCTAGCTCTCGACCCGGCAGCTGCGGGTCAGGGTCGAGGTCAGAGCCAGACCGCCCTCGAAGGAGAAGGTGGTGCGCGCGAGCGGGAAGAAAACCTGGCGGAAGCCGGCGGGAGCCGGGCAGCCGGCGCTCATGTAGCTGCGCTGCTTCCCGCGGTAGGTGAAATTGCGCTTCAGGGTCATGCTGATCCCGGTCACGTAGCCCCAGTCCCCGGTGACCCGCGGCAGCGAGGCCGTGAGGACGGTGCCGAAGGTGCCTCCCGTGCTCGTGATCAGGAAGGGGAGCACGATCGAGGTCGGCACCGGCTCGGTGCCGAAGATGTGGGCGAAGACCGCCGGCTTGCCCTGGAAGCGCCCGTTGAAGGCGAGCACCTCGCCCTCCGAGGGGAACGGCGACTGCTCGGGCAGTTTGACGTTGGCGGAGAAGCTGCCTTCGCCGATCAGCGCCGAGCGGCAGATCGCGATCGCTTCATCCGTGGTCGAGGGATCGATGTGGCCCATTCGGCAACGCGGCAAGCCACGCGTGTCGAGCTTGCCGTGGCGGTTGATCGCGATCGAGATCTTCTGCAGCTGCGGCGGGCCCTCGGCTTTGGTCGAGCCGATCTTGCCGGCGAAGCTGACCGCGACCGGCGCGGCGCCGTCGCGGGGCAGCTTGCTGGGAGCCAGCGAGCCGCTGACCGAGACGCGCACACCACGCTTCTGGCTCACCTCGGCCGAGGCGAACGGCACGAGCAGCGCCCCCAGGACGAGCAGGAAAACGGCCGGCAGCGCCCGGCGCATTCTCAGGTGAAGTCCGAGGTCTCGAAGCGGCAGTAGTTGAAGCCGAAGCTGACGACGATCGCATTGGTGTTGCGGGCGCCGCTGACCAGCTTGACCGAGAGCGTTTCGGCTCTGCGGCGGTTTTCGGCGATCAGCGCCTGGCCGATTTCCTTGAGCAGCGACTGCTGTTTTTCGACCCGCTGCAGCCATTCGGTCAGCCTCGCCACGTCGGCGGGGGGCTTCGGCACGGCCTTGAGCTGGCGCAGCGTCCCCTTCAACGCCGTCGCGGCGCGGGTGAACTGGCGGCCGGCCTGCTTCAGCTTGCCCTGTTTCACCTTGCCTTCGACACCGGCGAGGATGTTTTCGTTGGCTTTCGTGTTGACCTTGCAGATCGGCTCGACAGCGGCCCTGTATTCGGCACGGGTCGGTTCTTCGGCGGCGGCGGGCGCTGCGCAAAGCGCCCCGACGACCAGCACCGCGACGATTCCAAGTCCTGTCTTGCTCATCGAGTCATCCCCCTGTCCTTGACCTAACACGCCGGCGCCAAGCAAGGCTCGGCGCCAGCCGCTCGATCACAATAACGAGCGTCATCGTGCTACTGCCCCTGCGCCGTGAACGAGAGCGTCCCGAAGACTTCGCCGGGGACGAACACGTCTTTGTTTTCGGCGAACGTCTGGTCGAAGGTGTTGGCGGTCAGGGTGCTGAGGGCGAGCGGCATCCCCGCGATGGAGATCGTGCGGGCGCCGGGGTCGGAGGCGACGCTAGCCTGGCCTGCGGCGAGGACCTCGATCCGTCCCAGCTTGCCCGGCCCCAGCGGGCGAACCTCCATTTCGGCCGACGTCGCCTTGGTGGCGAGGTCGAGCCAGAATTCCTGCTGGAAGATCTGCGCGCCCGATCCCTGCTGGAGGAATTCGATCGCCCCGCCCATTCTCAGCGTGCCCAGGGTCGCGTCCGGCGAGATCGCGCCACCGGCGGCGATCGGAAGGGAGATGATCGGGCCAGGCGAGAGTTCTGCCGGCGAGATCGGGTTGAGCGAGACGAAGCGCGAGTTCAGCTTGGCGACGAAGGCCGAGTCGAGAGCCAGCGTGGCCCTGTTCTGGCCGAGGATCGCCGTCGTCTGCGGCTGCGTCGTGCTGGCGAAGGATCCGATCACCTGCCCCTCTTCGAGGGCTTTGCCCAGGCGAAGCTTCTTGTTGAGGCGGGTGACGACCTTGGCGGAGAGCCCGAGCTTGACGGCGCTGAAGACGGTGCCGAAGCCGCGGCGGGCGAAGGAGATCCGCTTTGCAGTGGCGACTTTCAGCTGGCTTCCGCCGACCTTGGCCTGGATCGCCGAGCGCTTGGTTTTGAGAGTCAGTTTCTTGAAGGGGACGGAGAACCTGCCCCGCTTGAAGACCAGGATGCCTTCCTGTTCGATCGTCCCCTTCTCGATCAGCGGATCCATTTCACCACCGGAGACGGGGATGGAGATCGTGGCGCCCTTTCGCTTGGCGGGCTTCTTGGCTTCGAGCTTCACACCGTGTTTCTGCAGGAACGAGAGGAACGGTTTGTCGAGGGTCAGCTTGGTGACGCCGGAGGCGAGCGGGTCGTAGGCGGCATGCGCGGCGGGAGCAAGGCATAGGAAGGCGATCGATGTGAGCACAGCGATGAGCTTCATTCCTTCTCCTATCTCTATTCCTTGACGGCGCAACTCTTTTCCACCACCGTGGAGATCTCTTTCTGCCCCTCGAACCCGAAACTGACGTGAGCCAGGGGGAAGACCGTGCGTTTGAAGACTTTCGGGGCGGGGCAGCCGGCGTTGAAGTAGCTGAGCTGCTTCCCCTTGAAGCGGTATTTGCGCTTCAGCGTGAGCTTGATCCGGTCGACGAAGCCCCAGTCGCCGAGGGCCTGCGGCAGCGAGGCCGAGAGTTGGGTGCCGTAGGTGCCGCCTTTGATCCGGTGGATCTCGAAGGGGACCACGAAGGAGGAGGCGAAGGGATTGGCGGTGTAGATATGGGCGAGCAGGGCCTGGTTCCCGTTCTGCCTGCCGTTGAAGATGAGCAGCCGGCCCCGGGTCGGGTAGGCGCCCTGGTCGGGGAGGACGATGTGGGCCCAGAACTGCCCTGAGCCGATCAGCGAGTCGGTGCAGTTCTGCAGCGCCCGTTCGGTCGAGGCGGGCTGGATCTGGGGGATCTGGCAAACCGGCAGCCCCCGCGACTGCAGGAGCCCGTGGCGATTGACTTTGACCGTCAGTTTCTTCAGCTGGGGCGGCATCGATTTGTCGGCGGTGCCGACGTGGCCCGAGACGAACACCGCGATCGGGTCCGTCCCGTTCCTCGAGAGCTTGTACGGCTGGACCTGGCTGAGCACGGTGATCCGCAGGTTCCCCTGCTGGATTACCGCAGCCGTACCGATACCAACACTGGCAATGCACACTACGAGCGCGAGCGCCCAGATCTTTTTGGTACGCGTAAGTACTTCCCCCACCTGCCTTTCCCGGGCGACGATGATACTGGTGAGTGTGTTTTTCACCGGCGGCTCGTCGCACCACTACAACCCGGTGACGGCGGCGGAGTTCCTCAGCCGGTTCCCACCGCGTCGATCCAGTCCCACGGTTTCCCGCAGAGCAACCGCGAGGCGTCGATTGGGACCGAGACGACGTCGCCGGCGATAGCCGCGAGATCGCCGTCCTCCACGGCCGGGGCGAAGAGCAGCCGGAAGGTTTCCGGCTCGCCGCCGCTGCCGGGATGCAGGTCGGCGCCGCCGAAGCGCAGCTCCACCTCATGGGTCCCCGCCTCGAGCTCGCCCTCGCCGAGCGCGATGAAGCTGCCTTCGTTGTTGAGCACGTGGCGTGCCTCGCCGAACTCGCTCCCGTCGACCAGCAGCTCGACCTCGGCGGGGACGGACCCTTCGAGCCAGGCCTCGTAGGCGCCGGCGCGGGGAACGCGCAGCGTGCCGCCCGTCGCGTCGAAGACGGGCGCGTGGCGAGCGCCGAGCATCCGCACGCCGGTGGCCCCGTTGTTCAGCGCCACCAGGCCGAGCCCGCTCACTTCGGAGCAGTCGGGGACGGCGGCGGGATCGTCCGGCCCGCCCAGCGCCAGGTGTTCCGGGGGCAGCCCGGTTGGGAGGATCGGGCGCTGCCAGACCTCGTAGTCGTCCCCTGCCCAGACCAGCCGGTAGGGGGAGGGCGGCCGGCTGCGCACCGGCGAGCGGCGCAGGACGAGGGTGCGGTATTCGAGCAGCGCCTCGCGGGAGATTTCATCGACGTCGGGCGCTTCGCCCTTTTCGGCCGTGCTCCCGTCGGTCAGGGCGACCGTGCGCATGCGCAGCTCCGAAGCGCCCTCGGCATCCAGTGCGCGCAGGAAGTGCCGTGCTCCGTAGGGGTTGTACTCGGTCATCAGCGCCGGGCCCTCGTCGGCGAAGCGTTCGCCGATCTCCTCCAGCTCCGCGAGCTGGTCGTAGGGGGCGAGGCTGACGCCGCCGTAGGCGAGCGTGTTGGACCAGAGAACGCCGCCGGCGAGCAGGGCGAGCAGGGCGACACCGGTGGGCCGGTCGGCGCGGAGGAAGGCGGTGGCGCCGATCAGCACCAGGGTCAGGACGACGGGGGCAGCGGTGGCCAGCGCCTTGCCGTCGACCCAGGGCGAGCCGGCGAAGGCGATCGCCGCGCAGGAGACGAGCGCCACGGCGTAGAGCAGCGGCGTGCTCTGCTTGCGTCGCCAGAGCGCCCAGAGGCCGACCAGGGCGGAGAGGACGCCGAGCGCGATCAGCACCGCGGTGAGGACGCCGGCGTCGGGGGCGACCCGGAAGTCCCCCGCCGGCCAGAGGCCGAGCACCTGGAACGGGTTGAGCGCGTCGCCCAGGTTGGCGGCGTCTGCCTGGTTGGTGAGCGGGGTCGAGGTCGGCGGCAGCAGGCCGCCGGTGGCGATCACCGGGAGCGCGAGGACGGCGACGCTAGCGACGAAGGGGACGGCGCGGCGAATCGCCGCGCCGAGGCCGAAGCGACTCCAGACGAGCGCCGCCAGCACCGCCAGCATCGGCCCGAGCCAGACCAGGCCGGCGACGCTGGCGACGCCGACCAGGGCGGCGGCGGCGACCGCGAGCGGGAAGACGTCACGGAGCGATGCGCGCATCGACCCCATCCCAGTGGGGTGAAAGCGCGCATCGCGCAGGGCGGCCGGCGTCAGGGCCGCGGCGAGCGCGATCAGGAAGGCGATCGCGACCTCCTTCACCCCGCCCCAGAGCGAGTAGCCGACCAGCAGCGCCGGCTGGGCGGCGACGAAGGCGACGAACGCCCGCAGACGCCGGTCGCCCAGCACCCCCTCCAGCAGCGAGTAGATACAGAGCGAGAGCATCGCCGCGAGGTAGGCGAGGTAGGGCTGGAAGGTCCAGGCGAGGTCGCCGCCGACCAGCTCTTGGGCGGCGCCCCAGGGGATGAAGGCGCCCACCGGGTAGCCGTCGGCCAAGTTGAAGTCGAGGGTGGCGCGGTAGGTCGACGGGTCGACGCCGGTGAGGTCGTGGCCGCGGGTCATCGCCTGATCGGCCAGCGCCAGCCAGGTGGCGGTGTCGTCGAGCTTGATGAAGCCGGCGAAGGTGGGGTCCCCGGAGAGGATCACCGGCGCCCCGTAGACGAGAAAGACGCCGGCCGCGGCGACGATCGCCAGCGGCTCGGGCCGGCCGAAGCGCCAGGGCAGCGAGAGGCCGAAGCCGAGGACGGTGAGGGCGAGCAGGAGCGGCGCGGTCAGCTCGGCGGTCGGGTCGGTGGCCGTGGTGAAGCCGCCGACGACGACGATCGCCGCCAGCCCGGCGGGCAGGACGAGCACGCCCGACAGGCGACGGCCGCAGGCCAGGTCGACCAGCAGTCCGAGGCCGGCGCAGAGCACGGCGAGGACCAGCGGGAAGGCGACCCAGGCGGCGAACAGGCTCACGTCAGTCGGCCGGGCGCACCTGCGTCGAGAGGGCGAGGCGCAGGGCGCGGGCCGGGGAGGGGTCGTAGACCTCCACCTGGACGCTGTTGTCGGGGCTGGCGAAGTAGACGCTGGTCGGCCGTTCGGCGCTGGCCACCACTCTGCGGCCGTCGCGGGAGGTGCGGACGGTCGCGCCCGATTCGGCGGCGATCGCATCGACGGCGCTGGCCGGGTCGGGCAGGGGGTAGCTGCCGACCGTGAGGGCGTCGGCTTCGCCGCCCTCCTCCAGGTAGCGGATTTGGACCCCGCCCTGTTCGGGCAGCTCGGTCAGCTCGAGCTCGGCGCCCTCGACCGGCCTGGCCCAGTAGATCGGCTGGCCGATCTCGGTGGCGAGCCCGGCCAGCTCGCCTTCCTCGACGATCCGGACCTCGGCGACTTCCGCCGGCGCGCTCGGCGTCTCGTCGTCGCCCGTCGCCAGCCAAGCGACGACGCCGACGACCAGCGCCAACCCGAGGACCGCTCCGCGCAGCAGCCAAGGCCGTTCCCCCATCTCCATGGCCGCAGAGTCTATTTCCGCTTCGAGCGGCGTTTCGAGGGCTTGCGGCGAGCGGCAACCCGCAGGGTGCGGTCGCTGGCCTTCTCGACCGCCTCGCCCATCGCGATCTGGAAGACCGCAAGGAGGGCGTCGGAGGCGAGCGGGCGCATGCGGTCGAGCGACTCGCGCACTTTCGACCACTCGCCTTCCGGGCGCCCGGCGCGGTCGAACGGTTCCCATACCTCCTTGACGAAGAGCTCGACGAAGGCGCGGGCGACGCCGTCGGCGTGGCGTCGCAGCCTCTCGGCCGCGACCAGGGCGGCCTCGGGCCCGACGCCAAGGTCGGCCAGCGCCATCGCGGCGCGCTGCAGCCGTGGGCTGATCACCTCGACCCGCCCGTCCGGGAGGGCGCGCAGGATGCCGAGCTTTTCGGCGCGGCGCATCAGGTCGGGGTCGGGCGCCCCCCCTGCCCCCCAGACGTTCGCCAGCTCGTCGGCCTCGACGATCTCCGGCACCTCGTCCTCGAAGGGGGCGCGCAGGGCGCGGGTGAAGTCGAAGATCTCGGTCGCCGAGCCGCCGTCGCCGCTTTCCAGCACGCGCCGGATCGCCTCCAGGTTGAGACCGTCGGCCTGCATCTCCCTGGTCAGGGAGATGCGCGCCGCGTGCTCCTCGTTGTAGTAGCCGGTGCGGCCCCGCACCACCGGCGGCGGCAGCAGGCCCCGGGTCTGGTGGGCGCGGATGTTCCGCACCGTCATCCCGGTCCGCTCCGCGAGCTCGCGGATCGTCATCTCGCCCTTGGCGGCTTTGCTCATCCCCGCATCGTAAGCGGGAAACGCTGACCATTCATCTTCTCGGCAGCGTCCGAACAGAGGTATGCGAGCGCCTCGGCGAGGTCCTCGGCAGGAGTGAAGGAGGCGAAATCGCCCTCCGGGTCCTCCCCGCGCATGCGCGGGGTGAGGATCGCGTCGACGACGATGATGTTGGCGGTGGCGGTCGTGCCTTCGAAGCCGTCGGCGAGGGCCAGTGTCCAGGCCTCGGCGGCGGCCTTGGCCGCGGCGTAGGCCGCGTTCGAGTTGGAGGGGCTCTGCGCCTGCTTGGCCGAGACGAGGACGAAGCGACCGCGGTCGCCGTCGAGGAGCGCGTCGTGGAAGGCGCGCGTGGTGTGCTGGACGGTGCGGATCAGTAGGTCGTGCAGCAGCGCCCAGTCGGAGAGCGGCTCCTCGTGCAGCGGCTGCCCGCCGCGCCAGCCGCCGACCAGGTGGAGCAACGCGTCGACGCGGCC
>Ga0209461_10000330_pt1 | contig 17066 bp, 10 predicted proteins | sample AgamicAsMarz_FD_187162 | JGI IMG/M metagenome (GOLD analysis project Ga0209461, IMG submission 187162) | Agave microbial communities from Guanajuato, Mexico - As.Ma.rz (SPAdes) (version 2) | ecosystem: Host-associated > Plants > Phyllosphere > Phylloplane/Leaf | place: Guanajuato, Mexico... | reverse complement strand
AGCTCGACTCGTTCCAGAAGTTTATCGAGCAAGATCCAGAAGGTCAGTACGGACTGGAAGCTGCATTCCGCTCTGTATTCCCTATTGCGAGCTACAGCGGCAACTCTGAGTTGCAGTATGTCAGCTATCGCCTGGGTGAACCTGTCTTTGACGTGAAAGAGTGTCAGATCCGTGGCGTGACCTATTCGGCACCGCTGCGCGTGAAACTGCGTCTGGTGGTCTATGAGCGCGAAGCGCCAGAAGGCACCGTAAAAGACATTAAAGAACAAGAAGTCTACATGGGCGAAATTCCGCTCATGACCGACAATGGTACCTTTGTTATCAATGGTACCGAGCGCGTTATCGTTTCTCAGCTGCACCGTAGTCCTGGCGTGTTCTTTGATAGCGATAAGGGTAAAACCCACTCATCGGGTAAAGTGCTCTACAACGCACGTATCATCCCTTACCGCGGTTCATGGCTCGACTTTGAGTTTGACCCGAAAGATAACCTGTTTGTCCGTATTGACCGTCGTCGTAAGCTGCCGGCCACTATCATCCTGCGTGCGTTGCAGTTCACTACACCTCAGATCCTCGATATCTTCTTCGAGAAAGTGGTGTTTGAAATTCGCGACAACAAGCTGCAGATGGAGCTGGTGCCTGAGCGCCTGCGCGGTGAAACTGCGACCTTCGATATCGAAGCGAACGGCACCGTCTACGTCGAAAAAGCACGCCGTATTACTGCGCGCCATATCCGTCAGCTGGAAAAAGATGGCATTCAGCACATCGAAGTTCCGGTTGAATATATCGCGGGCAAAGTGGTCGCTAAAGACTACATCGATGAGAGCACCGGTGAGCTGATCATTGCAGCGAACATGGAACTGTCACTGGATCTGCTGGCCAAACTGAGCCAGTCCGGTCACAAGCGCATCGAAACGCTGTTCACCAACGATCTGGACCACGGTCCATATATGTCCGAGACCCTGCGTGTCGACCCAACCAGCGATCGTCTGAGCGCACTGGTTGAGATCTACCGCATGATGCGTCCTGGTGAGCCGCCAACACGCGAAGCAGCAGAGAACCTGTTTGAGAACCTGTTCTTCTCTGAAGATCGTTACGATCTTTCTGCTGTGGGTCGTATGAAGTTCAACCGTTCATTGCTGCGTGATGAAATCGAAGGTTCAGGCATCCTGAGCAAAGATGACATCATCGAAGTGATGAAGAAGCTGATCGACATCCGTAACGGTAAAGGCGAAGTGGACGATATCGACCACCTCGGTAACCGTCGTATTCGTTCAGTCGGTGAAATGGCTGAGAACCAGTTCCGTGTCGGTCTGGTACGTGTTGAGCGTGCGGTGAAAGAGCGTCTGTCACTGGGCGACCTTGATACCCTGATGCCACAGGACATGATCAACGCGAAGCCAATTTCGGCCGCGGTGAAAGAGTTCTTTGGTTCCAGCCAGCTTTCTCAGTTTATGGATCAGAACAACCCGCTGTCAGAGATTACGCACAAACGTCGTATCTCTGCTCTCGGCCCGGGTGGTTTGACGCGTGAGCGTGCCGGCTTCGAAGTGCGTGACGTACACCCAACGCACTACGGTCGTGTCTGCCCAATCGAAACCCCTGAAGGCCCGAACATCGGTCTGATCAACTCCTTGTCTGTGTATGCACAGACCAACGAGTACGGTTTCCTTGAGACGCCTTACCGCCGTGTTATCGACGGTCTGGTTTCTGACGAGATTCACTACCTGTCTGCTATCGAAGAGGGTAACTACGTTATCGCTCAGGCGAACGCCCCTCTTGATGATAACGGCGCGTTTGTTGATGACCTGGTCACCTGCCGTAGCAAAGGCGAATCAAGCCTGTTCAGCCGCGATCAGGTTGACTACATGGACGTTTCGACTCAACAGATCGTTTCTGTCGGTGCGTCACTGATCCCATTCCTGGAACACGATGATGCTAACCGCGCCCTGATGGGTGCGAACATGCAACGTCAGGCCGTTCCGACTCTGCGTGCTGATAAGCCGCTGGTTGGTACGGGTATGGAACGTGCTGTTGCCGTTGACTCCGGTGTAACTGCCGTTGCCAAACGTGGCGGTACCGTACAGTACGTCGACGCATCACGTATCGTTATCAAAGTTAACGAAGACGAAATGCATGCTGGCGAAGCCGGTATCGACATCTATAACCTGACCAAATATACCCGTTCTAACCAGAACACCTGCATCAACCAGATGCCATGTGTTTCTCTGGGTGAGCCGGTTGAGCGCGGCGACGTGCTGGCAGATGGCCCGTCCACCGATCTGGGTGAACTGGCGCTGGGCCAGAACATGCGCGTAGCGTTCATGCCTTGGAACGGTTACAACTTCGAAGACTCCATCCTGGTCTCCGAGCGTGTGGTTCAGGAAGATCGCTTTACGACTATCCACATTCAGGAACTGGCTTGCGTGTCGCGTGACACCAAACTGGGGCCGGAAGAGATTACCGCTGATATCCCGAACGTGGGTGAAGCTGCACTCTCTAAACTGGATGAGTCAGGCATCGTCTACATCGGTGCTGAAGTAACCGGTGGCGACATTCTGGTTGGTAAGGTTACGCCAAAAGGTGAAACCCAGCTGACGCCAGAAGAGAAACTGCTGCGCGCTATCTTCGGTGAAAAAGCCTCTGACGTGAAAGATTCGTCACTGCGCGTACCGAATGGCGTGTCAGGCACCGTGATCGACGTTCAGGTCTTTACCCGCGATGGCGTGGAAAAAGACAAACGTGCGCTGGAAATTGAAGAGATGCAGCTGAAGCAGGCCAAGAAAGACCTGTCTGAAGAACTGCAGATTCTGGAAGCGGGCCTGTTCAGCCGTATCCAGAACGTATTGATTTCTGGTGGCGTTGAAGCAGACAAACTGGACAAGCTGCCGCGCGAGCGCTGGCTGGAACTGGGTCTGACTGACGAAGCCAAGCAAAACCAGCTGGAGCAGCTGGCAGAGCAGTACGACGAGCTGAAGCACGAGTTTGAGAAAAAACTCGAAGGTAAGCGTCGTAAAATCACCCAGGGCGATGATCTGGCACCAGGCGTGCTGAAAATCGTTAAGGTTTATCTGGCTGTTAAGCGTCAGATTCAGCCGGGTGACAAAATGGCAGGCCGTCACGGTAACAAAGGTGTTATCTCTAAGATCAACCCGATCGAAGATATGCCTTACGATGAAAACGGCACGCCGGTTGACATCGTTCTGAACCCGCTGGGCGTACCATCGCGTATGAACATCGGTCAGATTCTGGAAACCCACCTGGGTATGGCAGCGAAAGGCATCGGCGAGAAGATCAACGCCATGCTCAAAAAGCAGGAAGACGTCGCGAAACTGCGCGAATTCATCCAGCGCGCCTATGACCTGGGTAGCGATCTGCGTCAGAAAGTTGACCTGAACACCTTCTCCGACGACGAAGTATTGCGTCTGGCTGAGAACCTGAAGAAAGGTATGCCAATCGCCACTCCGGTGTTTGATGGCGCGAAAGAGAGCGAAATCAAAGAGCTGCTGCAGCTCGGCGGCTTGCCTTCTTCCGGTCAGATTACCCTGTTTGACGGCCGTACCGGTGAGCAGTTCGAACGTCAGGTAACCGTTGGCTACATGTACATGCTGAAACTCAACCACCTGGTTGATGACAAGATGCATGCACGTTCAACCGGTTCCTACAGCCTGGTTACTCAGCAGCCGCTGGGTGGTAAGGCACAGTTCGGTGGTCAGCGCTTTGGTGAGATGGAAGTATGGGCACTGGAAGCATATGGTGCCGCGTATACCCTGCAGGAAATGCTTACCGTTAAGTCTGATGACGTCAACGGCCGTACCAAGATGTATAAAAACATCGTTGACGGTAACCATCAGATGGAACCGGGCATGCCGGAATCCTTCAACGTACTGTTGAAAGAGATTCGCTCGCTGGGTATCAACATCGAGCTGGAAGACGAGTAACCCCTTTTCAGGCTGCGGTTCGCCGCCGCCTGAAAGCGCAGGGTTTAAAGCGCTCGCAATTGTACTGGTTACGGGGCGTTCAATTTCGGTTGGACGCCCTCTGAGTCTCACTCCGACGGGAGCTAATCCGTGAAAGACTTACTTAAGTTTCTGAAAGCGCAAACTAAGACCGAAGAGTTTGATGCGATCAAAATTGCGCTGGCTTCGCCAGACATGATCCGTTCCTGGTCTTTTGGTGAAGTGAAAAAGCCAGAAACCATTAACTACCGTACTTTTAAGCCAGAGCGCGATGGTCTGTTCTGTGCCCGTATCTTCGGGCCGGTAAAAGACTATGAGTGCCTGTGCGGCAAATACAAGCGCCTGAAACACCGTGGTGTGATTTGTGAGAAGTGCGGCGTTGAAGTGACCCAGACTAAAGTACGCCGTGAGCGTATGGGCCACATCGAACTGGCGTCGCCGACTGCGCACATCTGGTTCCTGAAGTCACTGCCATCGCGTATCGGCTTACTGCTGGATATGCCACTGCGTGACATCGAGCGCGTGCTCTACTTTGAATCTTACGTGGTAATCGAAGGTGGCATGACCAACCTCGAGAAGCGTCAGATTCTGACTGAAGAGCAGTACCTTGACGCTCTGGAAGAGTTCGGTGACGAGTTCGACGCCAAAATGGGCGCCGAAGCGATCCAGGCCCTGTTGAAAAACATGGATCTGGAGCAGGAGTGCGAGCAGCTGCGTGAAGAGCTGAACGAAACTAACTCCGAAACCAAACGTAAAAAACTGACCAAGCGCATCAAGCTGCTGGAAGCGTTCGTACAGTCTGGCAACAAGCCAGAGTGGATGATCCTGACCGTGCTGCCTGTTCTGCCACCGGATCTGCGTCCGCTGGTACCGCTGGATGGTGGCCGTTTCGCAACGTCGGATCTGAACGATCTCTATCGTCGCGTGATCAACCGTAACAACCGCCTGAAACGCCTGCTGGATCTGGCTGCGCCAGATATCATCGTGCGCAACGAAAAGCGTATGTTGCAGGAAGCGGTCGATGCACTGCTGGACAACGGTCGTCGCGGTCGTGCGATCACCGGTTCCAACAAGCGTCCGCTGAAATCACTGGCTGACATGATCAAAGGTAAGCAGGGTCGTTTCCGTCAGAACCTGCTGGGTAAACGTGTCGACTATTCTGGTCGTTCGGTTATCACCGTAGGTCCATACCTGCGCCTGCATCAGTGCGGTCTGCCGAAGAAAATGGCACTCGAACTGTTCAAACCGTTCATTTACGGCAAGCTGGAACTGCGTGGCCTGGCCACCACCATCAAAGCCGCGAAGAAAATGGTTGAGCGCGAAGAAGCGGTTGTCTGGGATATCCTCGACGAAGTGATCCGTGAGCACCCGGTTCTGCTGAACCGTGCGCCTACGCTGCACCGTCTGGGTATTCAGGCCTTTGAACCGGTTCTGATCGAAGGTAAAGCGATCCAGCTGCACCCGCTGGTTTGTGCGGCATACAACGCCGACTTCGATGGTGACCAGATGGCTGTTCACGTACCGCTGACGCTGGAAGCCCAGCTGGAAGCGCGTGCGCTGATGATGTCGACCAACAACATCCTGTCACCTGCGAACGGCGAGCCAATCATCGTTCCTTCTCAGGACGTTGTACTGGGTCTGTACTACATGACCCGTGACTGTGTTAACGCCAAAGGCGAAGGCATGGTGCTGACTGGCCCGAAAGAAGCTGAGCGTATTTATCGCGCTGGCCTCGCATCGCTGCATGCTCGCGTTAAGGTGCGTATCACCGAACACGAGAAAAATGAGCAGGATGAGTGGGTTGCTAAAACCAGCATCATCGACACCACTGTTGGCCGTGCCATCCTGTGGATGATCGTGCCAAAAGGTCTGCCTTTCTCCATCGTTAACCAGGCGCTGGGCAAAAAAGCTATCTCCAAAATGCTGAACACCTGTTACCGCATTCTGGGCCTGAAGCCGACCGTTATCTTTGCTGACCAGACCATGTACACCGGTTTCGCTTACGCAGCCCGTTCAGGCGCGTCTGTCGGCATCGACGACATGGTTATTCCAGAGAAGAAAGTGGAAATCATCACCGAAGCGGAAGCTGAAGTGGCTGAGATCCAGGAGCAGTTCCAGTCTGGTCTGGTAACCGCAGGCGAACGTTACAACAAAGTCATCGATATCTGGGCAGCAGCCAACGAACGTGTTGCCAAGGCGATGATGGAAAACCTCTCAACCGAAACCGTTATTAACCGTGACGGCGTAGAAGAGCGACAGGTTTCCTTTAACAGCATCTTTATGATGGCTGACTCCGGTGCGCGTGGTTCTGCTGCACAGATTCGTCAGCTGGCCGGTATGCGTGGTCTGATGGCGAAGCCAGATGGCTCCATCATCGAAACACCAATCACGGCGAACTTCCGTGAAGGGTTGAACGTACTCCAGTACTTCATCTCAACCCACGGTGCTCGTAAAGGTCTGGCGGATACCGCACTGAAAACGGCGAACTCCGGTTATCTGACGCGTCGTCTGGTTGACGTTGCACAGGATCTGGTTGTTACCGAAGATGACTGTGGTACACACGAAGGCATCATGATGACACCTGTCATCGAAGGTGGCGACGTTAAAGAGCCACTGCGTGAACGTGTTCTGGGTCGTGTGACCGCTGAAGACGTTCTGAAGCCGGGTACTGCTGACATTCTGGTTCCACGCAACACGCTGCTCGATGAGCACTGGTGTGACGTGCTGGAACTGAACTCAGTCGACAGCCTGAAAGTCCGCTCAGTAGTAGGTTGTGAAACCGACTTTGGTGTGTGTGCGCATTGCTATGGTCGCGACCTGGCACGTGGTCACATCATCAACAAAGGTGAAGCGATCGGTGTTATCGCGGCACAGTCCATCGGTGAGCCAGGTACACAGCTGACGATGCGTACGTTCCACATCGGTGGTGCGGCATCACGTGCGGCTGCTGAATCCAGCATTCAGGTGAAGAACAAAGGTACCATCAAGCTGACCAACGCTAAGTCGGTAACGAACTCGGCAGGCAAGCTGGTGATCACCTCGCGTAACGTTGAACTGAAAATGATCGACGAATTTGGTCGTACCAAAGAGAGCTATAAAGTTCCTTATGGTTCTACCATGGCGAAAGGTGATGGTGAGCAGGTTGCAGCGGGCGAAACCGTCGCAAACTGGGATCCGCATACCATGCCAGTCATCACCGAAGTGGGCGGTTTCATTCGCTTCACGGACATGGTTGATGGCCAGACCATTACCCGTCAGACAGATGACTTAACCGGTCTTTCTTCGCTGGTGGTTCTGGACAGTGCTGAACGTACTGCGGGCGGTAAAGATCTGCGTCCTGCGCTGAAAATTGTTGATGCCAACGGCAACGACGTTCTGATCCCGGGCACCGACATGCCGGCTCAGTACTTCCTGCCTGGTAAAGCGATTGTTCAGCTGGAAGATGGCGTGAAGATCAGTGCTGGTGACACGCTGGCGCGTGTTCCGCAGGAATCTGGCGGTACCAAGGATATTACCGGTGGTCTGCCACGCGTTGCTGACCTGTTCGAAGCGCGTCGTCCGAAAGAGCCAGCTATTCTGGCGGAGATCAGCGGCATCATCTCCTTCGGTAAAGAGACCAAAGGTAAGCGTCGTCTGGTCATCACTCCGCTGGATGGCAGTGAGCCGTACGAAGAGATGATTCCGAAATGGCGTCAGCTGAACGTGTTCGAAGGTGAACGTGTTGAGCGCGGTGACGTGGTTTCCGATGGCCCAGAGTCTCCACATGACATCCTGCGCTTGCGTGGCGTGCATGCGGTGACCCGTTACATCACTAACGAAGTGCAGGAAGTTTACCGTCTGCAAGGCGTTAAGATTAACGATAAGCACATCGAAGTCATCGTTCGTCAGATGCTGCGTAAAGCAACCATCGTGAGCGCAGGAAGTGCAGACTTCCTGGAAGGTGAGCAGGCTGAATTCTCTCGCATCAAGATCTCTAACCGTGATCTGGAAGCGAACGGAAAAGTTGGCGCAACCTTCATGCGTGACCTGCTGGGTATTACCAAAGCGTCACTGGCTACCGAATCGTTCATCTCTGCAGCATCGTTCCAGGAAACCACGCGTGTCCTGACCGAAGCAGCAGTAGCAGGTAAGCGCGATGAACTGCGCGGCCTGAAAGAGAACGTAATCGTGGGTCGTCTGATCCCGGCCGGTACCGGTTATGCGTACCATCAGGATCGTATGCGCCGCAAAGCGGCAGGTGAAGTTCCGGTTGCACCGCAGGTTACTGCGGATGAAGCCTCAGCCAGCCTGGCTGAACTGTTGAACGCCGGTCTCGGCGGCAACAAAGACGATTAATCGTCCTTTGCCTGATAAAAACCCTGCCTCGGCAGGGTTTTTTTTTGTCTCTGATTCAGACATTCCAGTCGTTGCGGCCAAGGCCAATGTCTTTCAGCTGACTGTCACTCAGCTTCGACAGGATGACGCGCGTCTCACGCCTCAGCTGCCAGCGTTTATAACTGCGCCAAAGATAGCGAACCAACTGGTAAGGCGTGCCTGTAAACGGTTTAGCTGCGCGATTCTCGTCGTATCCCATGATAGTGCCCTCAGTGAATTGTCTGAGGACTATTCTCAGCGGATCGCTCTGTATGATACAGACGCAAAAATCACCTTTCTTTAACATACAGATTGCAGTAATGGCGATCTGAATGGTAGAAAAGAGGAATAACTGTACCGGTTAATGCTCAGCTCCTGAGTCAGAGGAAATACAATGACGCGATATGAACATCTGGCCACGCTGCTGGCTCAGCGTATTGAACAAGGTTTATATCGCAGTGGTGAGCGCCTGCCCTCGGTACGCAGTCTGAGTGCCGAACATGGCGTCAGTATCAGCACCGTGCAGCAGGCTTATCATCTGCTGGAAGAGAAGCAGATGATTACGCCGCAGTCGCGCTCTGGCTATTTTGTGGCCTCGCGTAAGGCGACGCCCCCGATGCCTGCGCTGACCCGTCCCGCACAGCGGCCGGTTGAGGTAACGCAGTGGGATGCGGTGCTGGAGCTGATTAACAGCCGTCTGGAAGATGATGTGTTGCAGCTGGGAAGCGGCATGCCCGATCTGACCCAACCGACGCTTAAGCCGCTGTGGAAAGCCTTCAGCCGACAGGCTCAGAAGCAGGACATCGCGCTGCTCAATTATGACAACCTCTATGGTGTTCTCGCACTGCGGCAACAGGTTGCACGACTGGCGATAGATAGCGGTTGCCAGCTCACCGCCGATGATATCGTTATTACCACCGGCTGCCATGAAGCGTTATCGGTAGCCGTGCGCGCGGTCTGCGAGCCGGGCGATATCATTGCCGTTGAGTCGCCTTCGTTTCACGGGATCATGCAAACCCTGCGCGGATTTGGCATTCGTGCCATTGAGATCCCAACCGATGCGGTAACCGGCATCAGCCTGGAAGCGCTGGAACTGGCGTTTGATCAATGGCCGATTAAAGCAGTCGTTGTTGTGCCGAACTGTAATAATCCGCTGGGATTTATCATGCCTGAGCAGCGTAAGCGGGCATTGCTGGCCCTGGCGCAGCGGTTTGACGCGGCGGTCATTGAAGATGATGTTTATGGTGAGTTAGCCTGGGAATACCCGCGCCCAGCGACCATTAAAGCGCTGGATCTCGATGGCCGGGTTCTGCTGTGCAGCTCCTTTTCCAAAACGCTGGCGCCAGGTTTGCGTGTCGGCTGGGTTGCACCCGGCCGCTATCGCGACCGTGTACTGCACATGAAATATATCGTCACAGGTTCCACCGCCACACAGCCTCAGCATGCGGTCTCCGAGTTTATCCGCCAGGGCCATTATCAGCCCCATCTGCGCCGGATGCGGCAAATCTATCATCGTAACTATGAAACCTTTAGCTGCTGGGTGCGCCACTACTTTCCCTGCGGCATCTGCGTTTCCCGTCCTCAGGGCGGTTTTCTGATGTGGATAGAGCTCCCCGAAGCGTTTGATGCGGTCCGGCTCAACCGCGAATTGCGCGAGTCAAAAATTCAGATAGCCGTAGGCTCACTCTTTTCGGCCTCGGGTAAATACCGTAACTGTCTGCGCTTAAACTACGGGCTGCCGATCAACGAGCAGACTGAAAAGGCGCTGGCGCTGGTGGGTGCAGCCGTCGAACGCGCCATGCTCTCGTGCCAGCATGAAACGCAGATTTCAGCTTCAACTCTCGCATAGCGAAAAGAAGAAGCAGGGCCGGCAAGAGGAGGGAACCGGCCCTGGTCAGATAACCTTAACCTGACGGAGGCCACGTTAAGGTTTTGGATCAGAGCACGCCAGCGGCAACTTACGCTTTTGCGCACCGCTTTCCCGGCAGAAACGCTGGCGTTACTGGTTTTGCAGCCGCTATGCGGGACAGCTTCCACAAATCCTTATTGGTGAAGCTCTGCCAGCGCCAGCAAAGTACGTGTTGCTTCACGCCAGTCATCTGCCTGGGTAATCGCACTCACCACCGCAATACTCCCTACGCCGGTTGCCAGCACGTCAGGTGCCCGAGCAATCGAAATACCGCCAATTGCCACGGTGGGGATATGCGTCAGGCGCGTCAGATGCCGCTTCAGCTGTTCAATGCCCTGCGGCGCAGAAGGCATCTCTTTGGTCTGCGTCGGGAAAATATGTCCAAGCGCGATGTAAGAGGGCTGGATTGCCAGTGCGCGGTCCAGTTCAGCATCGTCATGGGTGGAGAGCCCCAGACGCAATCCTGCCTGATGAATCCGGGCAAGATCGGCGACATCGAGATCCTCCTGACCCAGATGCACGCCATAAGCCTGATGCTTTATTGCCAGCTGCCAGTAGTCATTGATAAACAGGCGCGCGTCATAGCGTTTACCCATTGCAATCGCCTGAGCGATGGCGGGCTCGGCGACCTCATCGGGCTGATCTTTGATGCGCAGCTGCAGTGTACGAACGCCCATCTTCAGCAGGCGCTCAATCCAGTCGGGGCTATCAACCACCGGATAAAGCTCCAGGCGCGGGGCGGTAGCGGGAAATGCGGGCATCGTTACTCCTCCTTAATGGCATCGGCGGGATGATAAAGCTCACCGCCGCGCCGACGAAAACGGTCTGACATCTGCGCCATGCCCACTTCAACGGGCTCGGCGCGCGTATCCTGACGTGCTGCGAACTCGCGCACCTCCTGTGAAATTTTCATCGAGCAGAACTTAGGGCCACACATCGAGCAGAAATGGGCCACTTTGCCCGACTCCTGCGGCAGGGTTTCATCATGCATAGCCCGCGCCGTATGGGGATCCAGCGCCAGATTAAACTGATCTTCCCAGCGGAACTCAAAGCGCGCTTTGGACATGGCGTTATCACGGATCTGCGCACCCGGATGGCCTTTCGCCAGATCGGCGGCATGCGCTGCTATTTTGTAGGTGATCAATCCCTGCTTCACATCCTCTTTGTTCGGCAGACCCAGATGCTCTTTGGGCGTGACGTAACACAACATGGCGCAACCAAACCAGCCAATCATGGCAGCACCGATACCGGAGGTGAAATGGTCATAGCCGGGCGCGATGTCGGTGGTCAGCGGGCCAAGGGTGTAGAAGGGGGCTTCATCGCACAGGTCGAGCTGTTCGGTCATGTTGCGGCGGATCATATGCATCGGGACGTGCCCCGGGCCTTCAATCATGACCTGAACGTCATATTCCCAGGCAATACGGGTCAGTTCGCCCAGGGTACGCAGTTCGGCAAACTGCGCCTCATCGTTGGCATCCTGAATGGAACCCGGACGAAGGCCATCGCCCAGCGACAGGGAGACATCATAGGCGGCGCAGATTTCACAAATCTCCCGGAAGTGCTGATACAGGAAGCTCTCCTGATGATGCGACAGGCACCATTTCGCCATGATAGATCCACCCCGCGATACAATTCCGGTCAGACGTTTCGCCGTCATCGGGACATAACGCAGCAGCACGCCAGCGTGGATAGTGAAGTAATCGACACCCTGTTCCGCCTGCTCAAGCAGCGTATCGCGGAATATTTCCCAGTTCAGCGCCTCGGCCACGCCATTCACTTTTTCCAGCGCCTGATAAATCGGCACTGTACCGATTGGCACCGGGCTGTTTCGCAAAATCCATTCGCGCGTTTCATGAATATAACGACCGGTAGAGAGATCCATCACCGTATCGGCACCCCAGCGAGTCGACCAGACCAGTTTTTCCACCTCTTCCTCAATAGAAGAGGTCACCGCCGAGTTACCGATGTTGGCATTGACCTTAACCAGAAAGTTGCGGCCAATGATCATCGGCTCTGATTCAGGGTGATTGATATTGGCAGGGATGATGGCACGTCCGGCAGCGACCTCCTGACGCACAAACTCGGGCGTGATACTGGCTGGCAGATGCGCGCCAAAACTGTGGCCAGGATGCTGTTGCAGCAATACCTCACTGCGGATTCGCTCACGGCCCATGTTTTCCCGCAGTGCGATAAATTCCATCTCCGGGGTGATGATCCCCTGGCGGGCATAGTGCAATTGCGTGACGCAGCAGCCTGCGCGGGCACGGCGCGGTGTCGGCAGTTGATCGAAACGCAGATGATCCAGCCCCTCGTCAGCCAGCCGCTGCTGGGTATAGCCTGAGCTGTTCTGTTCGAGAAGTTCGCTGTCGTCGCGTTCAGCAATCCAGCGGGCGCGCAGCTTTTCCAGGCCCCGATGAACATCGATCTGTGCCGCGGGATCGCCATAGGCACCCGCCGTGTCATAGACCGGTACCGCTTCGTTCTGCTCATAGAGAGGCTGTTCTTTGCTGCCGCCGATGTGAGTCGGGCTTAGCACGATTTCACGCATGGGAACGCGGATATCCTCGCGGCTGCCGGTGATCCAGATGCGGCGGGACTGGGGAAATGCACTACCGCTTTGCAGGGAATCGATAAATTCCTGCGCCTGGGCACGCTGTTCACGACGGGTTGTTTTTTGGTCAGACATAGCAATCTTCCTGTTAAGGGGGAACGATGCTTGTCCGGAGTTCGGAAGGAGTAACCGTATAGACAGCGTAAGCATGCTGGCATACAGAGAATATTTACTCTTGTTCCCTTCGCAGGTTCTAACCTGATCAGGTTCCGCGGATCCCGAATTAACGGTCTCAGCCCAACTGGGCACTCCGACAAGAAGCGGTTTTTACGCTGGTGTCTGATAACAGAGCCAGGTGTAAAAACCTTATATTTCAAAGCAAAAATCAAAAAGGTTCTTTGGAGCACTCTCCTCAGAACCTGTTCAGCATAAAAGGGCTACGGGATAATCTCAACCCCTTTGCCGGAGATGATGATTAAGCCGGACGCGCGATATGGCTGTCATTGGCTACCGGCGGGGGGACAAGCTGGTTATCCCATGCCAGCTGGATCAGCTTATCTTCCAGCGTAAAGCGTGCTTCCAGCACTTCACCCACTTCGGAGAGTGCCTGCTGGAAGGTCATGCAGTTCTCGTCGTCGATTGCCTGCTGCAGGTGGCCGTCATACAGCTGCATCAGACGCTCAGTATTGGCTTCCAGCGGTGGATAGATCTGTGCGGCGGCAATCATCGGGCTGTCGCCACTCATTTCACTGATCACGCGTTCATAGATACTGAAGTGACCCGCAGAAAGATAATCGACCAGACCGTGACAGAAGTTGTCCAGAGCCTGCTCATCAAGACGCGTCAGCGCCTCTTTATTTGGTTTAAGTCCGACCAGGTGATAATAGGTCACCAGTAGCTGACGACGGGCTTCAAGCCACGAATCGACCAGTTCATTACTGCCACCTACGCGTTCAGCCAGGACGTCTAACTGGTTAAGCATATCTAACTCCATGTGAGTTATAGTTGTTTATCTACACACTTAACATCAGGACTTCAGCGTGCGAGTTGACGCTAAGGATGACGAAATAAATGCAATGCGAAATCTCAAGCGTAGACGCTGGATGGTGGATTGTCAGCCATGAACAGAAACTTTGGTTACCACAAGGTGATTTACCCCACGGAAACGCCGAAAAATTTGGTTTGACCGGCAGTAAAGCCCGGACCATCGGTGAGTGGCAGGGCGAAAAAGTCTGGCTGATTTGTGAGCCGCGTTCTGCCGATATGTTCTCAGTACGACAGCTGATCGATCAGGATGTGGCGCTGTTTCAGCTGGTGGGTCGCGGTGTGCAACTGGCGGAATTCTACCGTTCTCATCGCTGGTGCGGCTATTGCGGCCATGAAATGCACCAAAGCAAACATGAATTTGCCTGTCTCTGCAGCCATTGTCGCGAGCGTTACTATCCGCAGATCGCACCCTGCATCATTGTGGCTATCCGTCGCGGTGATGAAATCCTGCTGGCGAATCATGCCCGTCATCGCAACAAGGTCTACACCGTGCTGGCGGGTTTTGTGGAGGTGGGCGAGACGCTGGAGCAGGCCGTTGCCCGCGAAGTGATGGAAGAGAGCAATATCCGCGTCAAAAACGTCCGTTACGTTACCTCCCAGCCGTGGCCCTTCCCGCAATCGCTGATGACAGCCTTTATGGCAGAGTATGACAGCGGCGATCTGCAACATGACGGTAAAGAGCTGCTGGATGCGGCCTGGTTCCGTTTTGATGAGCTGCCGTTGCTGCCACCGCCAGGCACCGTGGCACGCCGCCTGATTGAAGATACCGTCGCTCTGTGCCGCGCCGAAGTGTGAAAGTGCTACACTACACGCCTGTTATTGAGAGAGTGTTGAGATGAGTGAACTGAAGAACGATCGTTATTTGCGTGCCCTGTTACGTCAGCCGGTTGATGTCACGCCGGTCTGGATGATGCGACAAGCCGGGCGCTATTTGCCGGAGTACAAAGCGACACGCGCCCAGGCGGGTGACTTTATGTCGCTGTGTAAAAACGCCGAGCTGGCCTGTGAAGTCACCCTGCAGCCGCTGCGCCGTTATCCGCTGGATGCCGCCATCCTCTTCAGTGACATCCTGACCATTCCGGATGCGATGGGACTGGGTCTCTACTTTGAAACCGGCGAAGGCCCGCGTTTCTCAAACCCTGTGACCTGTCGCGCTGACGTTGAGCGTTTACCGGTGCCCGATCCCGAAATGGAGCTGGGCTATGTGATGAATGCTGTCCGTACCATCCGTAAGAACCTGAACGGCGACCTGCCGCTGATTGGTTTCTCTGGCAGTCCGTGGACGCTGGCCACCTATATGGTGGAAGGCGGGAGCAGCAAGGCGTTTACCAAAATTAAGAAGATGATGTATGCCGATCCCGCTACGCTCCACGCGATGCTGGATAAGCTGGCCGACAGCGTCATCCTCTATCTCAATGCTCAGATCCGCGCCGGTGCGCAGTCCGTTATGGTATTTGATACCTGGGGCGGCGTGCTGACCGGTCGTGATTACCGCGAATTCTCACTCCATTACATGCACAAAATTGTCGATGGCCTGCTGCGTGAAAACGACGGTCGCCGCGTGCCGGTGACGCTCTTCACCAAAGGCGGCGGACAGTGGCTGGAAGCGATGGCCGCCACCGGTTGTGACGCGCTGGGTCTCGACTGGACCACCGATATTGATGACGCACGCCGTCGCGTGGGCGACAAAGTCGCCCTGCAGGGCAACATGGATCCTTCTATGCTCTATGCGGCACCTGAGCGTATCGAACAGGAAGTGGCTGGGATCCTGGAGCGCTTTGGCTCGGGCACCGGGCATGTCTTTAATCTGGGTCATGGTATTCATCTGGATGTGCCACCGGAAAATGCGGGCGTCTTTGTTGAGGCGGTACACCGTTTATCACGTCCCTGGCATCAGGAGTAATCATGGATATTGCCGCACTTCGCGCTGAGCAGTTACAACGCGCCGCTGATGTGGTGCGTGAAGATGATTTTGATGTGCTGCCACCCCGCTTTATCGGCGGGGCGGACGTTGGATTTGAGCAGGAAGGCACTATCACCCGGGCGGCGATGGTGATACTGGAGTATCCCTCCTTAAAGCTGGTGGAGCATCGCATCGCACGCGTTGAGACCACCATGCCTTATATTCCGGGCTTTCTCTCATTCCGTGAATATCCAGCGCTGATGGCCGCCTGGCAGATGCTGGAGCAAAAGCCGGACCTGCTGTTTGTGGATGGACACGGTATTTCGCATCCACGACGACTTGGCGTCGCGTCACATTTTGGCCTGCTGGTCGATGTGCCCACCATTGGTGTCGCGAAAAGTCGCCTGTGTGGCCGTTTTGCCGATCTGGATGCGCAGCCTGGCAGTCGTCAGCCACTGATCGACAAAGGTGAGCAGATAGGCTGGGTATGGCGCAGCAAGCTGCGGTGTAATCCGCTGTTTGTCGCCACCGGCCATCGTGTCAGCCTGGATACCGCGCTGCATTGGGTCGAAAACTGTACGCGTGGTTACCGGCTGCCGGAACCGACCCGCTGGGCCGACGCGGTTGCCTCGAACCGAACCGCTTTCCAGCGCTGGCAAAACGCGCTTTAACACTGTTTGTGCTGCGGTTTTGCAGTTACACTGCGGCCAGCGAAACGAATAAGAGCCACCTTTATGTTACAAAATCCCGTTCATCTGCGTCTGGCGAAGCTGGAAAGCTGGCAGCACCTTACTTTTATGGCCTGCCTGTGCGAGCGCATGTATCCCAACTATCGCGCGTTCTGCGAGCAGACTGAATTTGCCGATCCGGCACTCTATCGCCGTATCCTTGATCTGATCTGGGAAAACCTGACGGTCAAAGATGCGAAGATTAACTTCGACAGCCAGCTGGAAAAGCTCGAAGCCGCCATTCCGGATGGTGATGCGTTTGAGGTTTACGGCGTTTATCCGGCTATCGATGCCTGTGTGGCATTAAGCGAAGTCGTCCATGCGCAGCTGAGCGGTGAAACTCTTGAGCATGCAATTGAAGTCAGCGAGACCTCAATTACTACTATCGCCATGCTGGAAATGACCCAGGCTGGACGCGAAATGACCGACGAAGAGCTGCGTGAAAACCCGGCTATCATCGATGAGTGGGACCTTCAGTGGGAGATTTTCCGCCTGCTGGCGGAGTGTGAAGAGCGCGACCTTGAATTGATTAAAGGTCTGCGATCTGACCTGCGTGAAGCGGGAATTAGCAACATCGGTATAAATTTCCAGCAGTAAGGCGATAAAACGTGACTTCAGG
>Ga0209461_10000329_pt1 | contig 17096 bp, 17 predicted proteins | sample AgamicAsMarz_FD_187162 | JGI IMG/M metagenome (GOLD analysis project Ga0209461, IMG submission 187162) | Agave microbial communities from Guanajuato, Mexico - As.Ma.rz (SPAdes) (version 2) | ecosystem: Host-associated > Plants > Phyllosphere > Phylloplane/Leaf | place: Guanajuato, Mexico... | reverse complement strand
AAACTATATACGATAAATTTCCCTTATACTCTTCAATTCCTTGAACAACATGTGGGTGATGGCCAACTATTAAATCCGCTCCATGGTCAATAGCATAATGCGCTAAATTCTTTTGAGTACTATTCGGTACATAGTCTCTCTCGATTCCCCAATGGAAATGGATTAGAATAATTTTCACACCACTTTTTCTTAAATTTTGTATTTCATTATTAATTTTAATCCTTAATTCAGGTGAATCATTCCAGCCTTCATAACCTAATGCAGCAACTTTAACGCCTTTAATGGTTGTTACATATTGGTTGCTATAGCCAAAATAACCTATTTTTTCTTTTTTCAAATTGGTAATCGTATCTTCAAAACCTTTTTGCAAATAATCATGACTATGGTTGTTAGCTAAATTGACCGCTTCAATACCACTTAAAGTTAATATTTTGGCATAAGAAGGATTACCTTTAAAACGAAATGTTTTAGTTGCTCTTATTTTTGCATTCGTTAACGTCGTTTCTAAATTAACAGTAGATAAATCATCTTGTTTAAAGATATTATTTAGCCCTTTTGTAAAATATTCTAATCCATTTTTATTTGCTTCTGCTGGAAAAGAATTAATATACTGAAAATCCTCATCTGATCCAAGTGTAAAATCGCCAGCTGCACTAATTTTTATAGTCTTTTCTATGTTTTCTGGTTTTGCCGTATTGTTATTTTCAGGCTTTTGAACTGGTGGCTTTATAGCTGGCTTTTTAATCGATTTTGGTTTATCTACTACTTTATTTTTAGTCGTCTCGTTTTTTACTAAATTGCTTTCTTCATAAACTTTCTTATAAACAAAATAACTAAATCCTGATATACAGCCAAATAGAACTAATATCATAATCCAAATAAATATTTTTTTACTATTTCTTTTTTCAGTATTTTTATCCTTCCGACTCCTCATATGTTTTTATTTCTCCTTTTTATATCTTTGCTAGAAATATATTTTCGATTATTAGATAAATAAAAATTGTATTTCTTTTTAGTACGGATGCCTGAACCTCCCCTACTACATTTAGACAAAGATTTTACATAAAATCGCTCAAAATATTGATAAAGAAAAGTCGTCTACTAAACGAGCCTAAGCGAAGACAGAGGCGTAGTTGCACTTATACTTTATTCCTAAAATTTGTTACCACGCCTTAGTACGACTCATCGCTTCCAATTTATACTTACTTAAAGTGAAAAAAGAGAAAGTGAGCTTTTCTCTCACTTTCTATAGAAGAAACTATTTCGTTTCTTAATTTTTCAGCGTTAATACATATGCCACAAATTCATTTAGATTATCTTTTAACATCACTTTAGAAACCAATATTTTTTTACCGGATGGACTCCAAGTAATTGGCCCAGCAATCTCGTCTAAATCAGTCGATAATTGTGTTATCTTTCTAGATTTGACATCGATCGCGAATAATCCTCTTTCTCCCTTATCTTCCGAAATTACGGAAAAAGCTAATGTTTTGGAGTTTGGCGACCAACTTGCACCGAAAATTTGAGTTCCAGTAGCTAAAGATACGGTTTTCCTTCCATTTTCATCGGTAATAAATAACTCTCTTTTCGTTGCTGCAATTTTTCTAACAATAGCGAATTGCTTTTGATCTGGAGATGGAATAACCCATTCAACTTTTTGCTCGTTGTATTTTTTTCTTATTAAATTAACTTTATCAGAATTAGCATCAATCTTTTTTACTTGTCCATTTAGATCAGCCGAATACATTTGCTGAAATATTGTTGAATAAATGATTGTCTGATTGTCGATCCATCGTCCTTCTGTCGCAAATGCATAAATGGTATCAGGCTCTGACACTTTAACCTTCCCAGTTCCGTCAGAATTTATAATAAAACCTGTACCAGAATTTCCATCCTCTGTTTGCTTATAGAAAATATGCTTTTTATCAGGTGAAATAACGGCACCTACTTGATCATGCTCCTCACTTGCTAATACTTTTGATTTGTTAGTGTTCAGATCATATGAGAATAAATTAATGTGATAAGTATATTCACCATTATCTGTCATTACTGATTTTGATAATTTCGTATTTTTTTGTTCAGTTAAAATTGTATGATCATCCAGCCAATCCGTCCCACGAATACCCTCATAACGATCTATCTTCTCAAGAGCTAACTCGTTTGTTACAACCTCTTCATTCCCTGTTAATACGGTAATTTTTTTATGTTTTTTTTCAATTACTATATCTTCATTTTGACTTTGACATCCAGATATTAATAGTATTGTAATAACTAAAAAAAATACTTTAATCATGTTCTTTTTAAACATCACATCACCTTCCTACATTCGTACAAATTTTATGATACGTTTAGAATGTTTCTATTTTTAACAAATCATGTTTCCAATTTGTAAACTTTTACTTCGCTAACGGAAATGTAATGATAAAATTTGATCCGCTACCTTCTAACGATTCAACATGAATCGTACCATTTTGCTTTTCAATTAAATCCTTAGTTAAAGCAAGCCCTAAACCCGATCCACCAGATTGACGAGAACGATCTTTATTTACCGTAAAAAATGGTTCAAATATTTTATCCACTAATTCCGACGAAATACCAATACCCGTATCTGATATATTAATAACTAAACGATTATTTTCAATCCTATTCGAAACGTTTATCTCACCATTTGTTTTATTATATTTAATTGCGTTATCTATTAAATTCATAATGATTAATGTAAAGCTTTCTTTATCAATAAGAATCGTTGCATGTTCAAAATTTGTATGGATTGATAAACCAAACTTTGTCATTTTCCCCTTCATTCTTAAACAGATATCTTCTAAATGGGAATATACATCGACTTTTTCTTTTACAATTTCAAAGTCATATTTCTCAAGTTCTGCTAGCTTTAATATTTTTTCAACCATATCGTAAAGACGAAGTGATTCTTTTCCAATATTACTTATTGCTTCTTCTAATAATTTTGGATCATCCGAATACATATCTAATAAATCAATATAAGCCCTAATTACAGTCAGTGGGGTTTTAAACTCATGTGTAATCGATCCAATAAACTGCTTTTGTTGTTTTTCTAAATCTTTAAGCTTTTCAACAGCTAATTGCAGATTTTCTTTTTCTTGTTGAATGCCTTTTATATTATTTTGAATTTCATTACTCATGTAGAAAATTGCTTGACTTAAATAACCCAACTCATCTTTTCGACTTAAAGTAGAACGATCTGGATAGTTTCCTAATTGAATTTCCTCCGTTACTTTTCTAAGTTTTAAAATACTCATAACAAGAGAATTAAAAAAGAAATAACCTATGATAAAACTAAGAATTGTAGTTACTAAACCTATTTTAATAAACAGGTTAATTGTTTTATCATAAAATTTCTGATTATTAATTAATGAATAATCGAACTGAACAACCCCAATTTGATTATTAGCATTATAAATTGGGGCAAAATAAGATAATGTTTCACCGCTCTCCTGATATGCAATCTTACCTTTTAATGCATAACTTAAGGTATCTCCTACATCTCTTGTAGATTCTAAAGGAAGAGAATCTCCTACAACTTTTCCAGACATATTAAAAATTGTGACATGAAGACTACTAATAATCCCAATCTGTCTAGCAATTTCCCGACCATAACGTTTGAAAAAATCTTGAGGATTTTCTGATGTTTGGCTTAAATAAACTTGCTTTACATATACATTTGCTAATTTACTTTGCCTAGCAAGTGTTTCTTCAGTTTGTTTTTGCTGGTTTTGTTTGATACCTTGTAAGACTAATATACTTAATACAATGACAGTTCCGATTAATAGCATCGCTAAAAATAAGCTCGACTTAACTTTAATACTCATTTTCATTTAGTTTCACTAGATATCTTATATCCGACTCCAAAAACAGTTTGAATTAAATGTTGATAAGAATTACCTAGCTTTTTACGTAAACGTTGGATATGAATATCGACCGTTCTCGTTCCACCGATATACTCCATTCCCCATACTAAATCTAATAATTCATCTCTGCTAAAAATTCGATCCATATTTGATATTAATAAAACAAGAAGGTCGAATTCTTTAGGAGTTAATTCTAGACTTGTTCCGTCAACAGTCACTTTTCTTTGAGCAGGAATTACTTGTAGCTTATTAATTGAAATGCTCTTTTTTTCATCAGGTGTTGATTGTTTTTTTAATCTTCGAAGTAAAGATCTAGTTCTAGCAAGTAATTCCCTAATATCAAACGGTTTCGTTATATAATCGTCGGCTCCAAACTCTAACCCTAAAACCCGATCAATAATATCATCCTTAGCTGTAAGTAAAATAATGCCAAGTCCTTCTTTATTTCCTATTTGTTTACATAGATCCAAACCGTTCATTACAGGCATCATAATATCCGATATTAAAATATCCGGATTAAAATCCGAGAGCTTATCTAATGCTTCTTTTCCGTTAAATGCATTTTCTACGATAAATCCTTCTCTACGAAATGCGTAAGTTAATGGATCGACAATACTTTTTTCATCATCTACAATTAATACTTTTCCTTGCATTTACCTCACCTAAATTCATAATTTATATTTCTATTTTTATTTACTTAAACTTTATTTTTGGATTATTAATATTTTCCTTAGGAAAAATTATAGATGGCTCGGTATTGAATTACTAAACGTTTTATCTATAAATGCAAAAAATTTACATCTTGGAAACATCTTGTTCTTTTTTTAATTCTTTTGTTCTTATCATTAATTAGTTTGGACAATATTCTAGTCCTTTATCTGAAATCGTACATTTGGGAGGGAGGTATGGAATTAAAGCAAATAACTAAATTCCTTAAAAAACTACTAAAATTTTATAACTAGAAAGGAGGTAACGTTGCCTAATTGTTTGCTACCAAACCATAAATTGATATAATTATTTTACCTACTGTGAATCTAAGATGCTCGCGAAAGTGGCATCGGCATTGGGTAGAACCATGATAGTGAGTAGGCATAATAACAGACGAAAACCAAGTCAATGAATAAAAAAGTTGAGAATGATCACGTAAACGATAAACGATCACTCAACTATGTAGGATTCGTTGTATCCGAATTTACGCCCTTGGACTGTTAAACCAAACGAGAGTAGCTTCGGCAAAATTGGACACGGAGAACAGGGAAGCAAACATGAATTTATAGATATTATAGATTAATGGCAACTGGATTCCATGGAGCATCCACATGTTCGAAATATGCAAGATAAGTGTAAAAAATATAAGTACTGCCATGTCGTGTTTCAAACTTCTGAAAGAGCTTTATTAGAAGGGATTTTATTAGATAACAACTTAAGTAGCGCGGACTTACTCGTCCCAGAGGACCTCGCCACACCAGAATCGCGTTATTTTGAAGTAAGACAAAATGGCGGCGAAACTTTTCGCCCTAAATACCGAATATATAAAAAGGTGACTGTACCACTTTCTTCAGTTGTAGCAATATACTTATATCCGTATTATTACCCTAGTTATCCATATATTTATCAAAGAAATTATCATCCTCAATAGTAAAAAAAAAGCATCTAGTTAAATAGATGCTTTTTTATGTTAGAGTGAAATTTTATTCAGCTATAAATGCAAATATCGATAAAGGCTTTATTTCATTAGATGTAATAGACTCTTCTAGCATTTTTACTTCTGATCGGATCAGTCCATTTAATTTACTTGGCATATTCTCAATATTATTGAGTTCATTTTCGATATCCCCTAAAGTCTTATTGACTTCCCATCTAGCATCCTGTAACTGTGGAGAGAATATAGATGTTTCATCCATTATGTTCCATCCTGAGGCTTCACAAATATTTTTAATATCATTTGGAGTAAAAAGGGTGCGAATGTTTGATTCACTATTATGTTTTAATGACTCATACTGAGCCTGAATTAAAATAGATAATAAATGTGGGTATTGCTCAATTGAGCTAATTCTTGTATCCCATTCGGCAAAGCATAATTTTTTACCCCATTTTTTGATCTTTTTTAAGACTGCAATAAATTCTTCATGTGATTTTAAATACCAGGAACAGTGAGACATAACGATATAATCAAACTCATTTTCATGAAAATTAACAGTTGGTGATAATATGTCAATTTCAAAGTCCATCTTTAATTGTTTACCTAAATTCGATTGTAATAGGAAGTCTGCTGAATCTCCTAATGAAATTGGACTACCGTATGTTCGTGAGCCAATATCGATTCCATGAACAAATCCATTTTCCCTGACAATATAAGCTAAAACGGCAGTCGTATCGCCTTGACCACAGCCTATTTCTAATACTTTACTTCCCTTTTCTATATTCCAAAACTCAACTAATTTAAAACGATGTTCTGTTTGAATTCTTTGTATATCAGACATCCCCTTACCTGATGCCATACAATCAATAACTGATTCAACTGCATTTTTTAGCATTGAATTCCTCCCAAGACGATTTAAGTTTTTTAAAACTATTTTTCTACTATTATTAATCTACTTTAAAGTTTACCTCTCCTACACCTAAATCCACGTTTATTGTTAATTTAACATCAGCTTTTTCGTACGCTTCATTAACATAAACACCATTTCCTTTCGAAATTAAATCGACTACATTTGCCTTGCCAATTCCCTTACTTAAATTTATTTTTACACCCACATCAGAAGGTAACACGATGGTCGTTTTCCCAACCCCTGTTTCAATATTTGCTTCGAAGCTTTTATTCCAGCTTCCACCTAAATTAACATTAAGCTCTCCGACTCCAGCCTCAATCTCTAATTCATTTAAATTCAGTCCACGTAAATCGAGATTTGTTTTTGATGCGCCAGTATTAACATCTAAATTAATCGGAAGTTTATTCGAAAGCTCCAAATTCCATTCATTCTTTAATTTACCAATTTTCACTTTTGGATAATGCTTTTTAGATTGGTCAATTCTTACTTCTCCCGTTGAATCTTTAAGCTTATATGATACATCTGGATTAAAATATTTATTGTTATATTCGATTGTTCCGTCTACCCAATTTTTTGTACCTTTTGAAACGTTCATAACTCCGGCACCTAAATCTAACCTAACATCCAATTTTTTAGCTTGATCTTTCTGAATAGAAACAGTTTCTTTTTTTACCTTTTCATTGTTAAAAATTGAACAACTAGCAAGAACGAATACCGAGGTAATCATTAATAAAGCAGAAATAATAAATTTTTTCATTTTTTAACCTCCAATTAAAAACTTCTAATAATCACATTTTATGGAAATTAAAAAATCTAGATAACATCCTACAGTATCAATCCGTCTACGACCAAAGTATGAAAGTAATTAAAGTACGAGATATCCATTAATAATTATTAGACTTTTTGACAGCATTCTCCTTTAATTGTTTATAAAAAGAATTCCAACTGAAACTAGTCATACCTTCAAATTCAAATCATTACATACGTTTTCTTGAATGCGAATAAAATGTAATGAAGGAATTGCAAAGGAGGAGAATCTATGACGAGTTCTCCACTAACAACTGATCAAATGATTTCAATCATTCAAAACGGCCTTAGAAAAAATGAATCCTCAAAAAAAGTAATGATCGTAGGCGCAGGAATGGCTGGTTTGACCGCAGCTTCTCTATTAAAGGATGCAGGACACCATGTCACAATTATCGAGGCAAATGATCGAATTGGAGGTCGTGCTTATACTTTACGTGCGCCCTTTAGTCATGGGTTATATTTAAATGCTGGTCCATTAAGAATCCCAAATGTCCATCATTTAACTTTAGAGTATATTAGAAAATTCAATTTGCCAGTAAATGAATTTATTAATGAAACCCCAAACGATCTCATTTATGCAAATGGAATAAGAACGAATCAAGCTAACTATAAAAGCAATCCCGACATATTAAATTATCCAGTAGCACCAAACGAAAAAGGAAAAACTTCAGATGTATTATTGGATCAAGCATTGCAGCCATTTATCAATTTTATTAATCAAAATCCATTAACTAATTGGGAAATAGTCGAAAAAAGGTATGGTAATATTTCATTTGGTTCTTTTTTAAATTCGTACTTTTCAGTAGGTGCAGTCGATATGATTGGGGTGCTCCTTGATTTTGAAGCATTTATGGGAATGTCCTTTTTAGAAGTATTAAGGGAACAGGTCGCTTTTAAATCAGCAACGAAATTTTATGAAATAACAGGAGGAATGGATTTATTACCAAAAGCGTTTCTTCCTCAATTAAAGGATAATATACTATTAAATCAAAAACTGGCCAAAATTATTCAAAATGGTAACTCCCTAACAATCCAAACAACTGATAATAATACCGCAAACCAATACATTATGAACGCAGATCTTGCCATCATAGCTATACCATTTTCACTTTTAAGATTTGTGGAAATTGAACCATTCCATTCGATTTCTTATTACAAGCGAAAAGCAATTCGAGAAATAAACTACATGTCTGCAACAAAAATTGGAATTGAGTTTAAAAGTAGATTTTGGGAGAAATATGGTCAATTCGGTGGAATGTCTACAACCGATTTGCCTACTAGACTCTCACTCTATCCTAGTACAGGGATTAGCACCACTGGTCCAGCAGTAGTGAATGCAAGCTATACGTGGGCAGATGAGGCGCTAACATTGAGTGCCTTAACTGAGGAAGAGCGTATTCATTATGCTTTACGGGACTTGTCTAAGATTTGGGGAAATCAAGTTTATTCTGAATTCGTAACTGGAACGTCTTTTAGCTGGAGTCAAAATCCATTTTCTATTGGTGCCTTTACATTTTTTGAACCGGGGCAAGAGGAGGAACTGAATTCTTATATTTCATCTCCTGAAGGCAGATTGCACTTTGCAGGTGAACATACTTCTCGGTCCCATGCTTGGATTCAAGGTGCTATTGAATCTGGTATACGGGCTGCTAATGAAGTTAATAGCATATACTAATCTACTTAAAAGTAAGAAAGACCGGGTAATCATTGCCCGGTCTGATTTTAATCTAACAAATATTTTTCATTTTTACTTCACTCATCTAATGAATTAGTTCATATCATACGTTTTGTTTCAAGTCTGTTTAACTTCCCATATCGAAACCTGATTTTATGCAGTTACTAACTATAATTATTGAATCGGACCACCCGGCCTAAATCGACACATCATAATTTCATCAACAAATCGGCCATTAGCTTTTATATTCCCTCTTTTAACACCTTCAACTTTAAACCCAAACTTTTCATATAAGGCTTGTGCCTTAGGATTTGTCTCCAATACTCCTAGCTCTACTCTTTCTAGCATTAACCAATGATCTGCCAAATCTAATACTTTCGTAAGCAAAGCTTTTCCAATTCCTTTATTATGATGATTTCCATCAGTTGCGATAAATAAATCTCCTACATGGGACCTGCGACCTGTTCTTTGCACTAAACCAACTAACCCTACTACATCTCCATTACATTCTGCGACAAATTCAAATTCGTTTGCTTGCAAGTTTCTAATTCTATTTTCCATCATGTCTACTCGCATACTAGGTAGAAATATCATATATGGAAAAACATTTTCTTGGGTGCATATACGATGAAGTGCCTTAGCATCATTTATTTCTACTGGTCTAATCAATACGTCCATCTATGCTCACTCCTACAAATAGTTTATATTAAATCTTCAAGCCATTCATGATTAGGATGATGAATTAAGATCGCCTCACGTAACCATGCTTTTTGTGAAAGGTTCAAATAATCTTTCACGTTTTTAAAGTCCTGATGATCCTTTTCTCTTGTATTTCTAACTTTATATAAAAGCACTATTTCTGGATTCAAGTAAGGAATCCATTCATTTGTAACACGATAAAATGAGTCAAGCTTACAAGTAATCGATTCATCCCTTCTAAACTTCCAATCATTTAACTCGATTTCATTTAATAAAACTTCTAATTCATCTTTTGTCTTATCATTTTTGCCATGTATTTCATGAATAGGTAATTCTAAATATTCATTCTCCCAAGTTGATAATATCCCTTTAATGACCTTATCAAACGTCCAGTTATGTAAATATTCTTTCAGATAAAGTTGATCCTTACGCGCAATGGCGATTTCAATATCATGGTGGTTTCTCGTTTGTTTTTGTAAGAAAAGGTCAATTGCCCATCCACCAGCTATATACCACCCTTTATTAAAATCCTTCATACGTTTATGAACTTTATAACATTGTTCAAAAGACATAGCTTTCTTACCTCCTAATTAAAAAAGTATCACACAAAATGTATGATACTTATTAATGAATTTATTTAGTTCTAATATATAAAAATTTTTCTACCTTTGGATGAATTGGCTCATCAGCATAAGAACGATTTGATCGATCATATGGTTGAAATCCATTATCTGTAGACTCACTTTGATCATTATCATTCGAATAAACTTGTGTTCCTAGCTCATCTGCAACAATTGAGGTCTCCGAACCATTAGAAACTAAATTAGGACCGTAATTAATAGATAGTACAGTGAACAAACACAATATTGTTATCATGTTGAATAGTCTTTTCATCATGTTATTTCCTACTTTCGATAATTTTTAATAGAGTGCTATTGTATTCTTTATATAACATGTTTTGTTTTTCTAACGATTCGTGTTTTTCATAGTAATCTGTAACAACATCATAGTATTTGATTAATTTTTCATGATCATTGGTTTGAACCCATAATGGCAAGCCAACTTCACGTAAATATGGAACTAAATTTGCTTCATCCTTTTTTGCTTCTAGTAATAAAACCTTCATTCGAATATAGGATGCACTATTTTTATCCTTTATTTTGGAGAGATTCTTACATAACAACTTTGTAGCCGTCTCGTAATCATTTATGATCATCATATTATTCGCTATATTTGAAATGACTAAAAAGTATTCTTCAGTACCCTCCTGTATGTTAGATAGATAGTCTTGATAATACTTTATTGCTTTTTTATGTTGATTAGAATGATAGTATAAATAGCCTAAATTATGTAAAGCACTCATATGTATTGTTTTATCACTTAATATGACAGAAGAATCTAGTATTTCAATTAGAAATTGCTCGGCTCGATCTAAAAACTTGCTCTTAATTAATTGAAGTGAAAGTAACATCTTTGCATCAAGGATCCGTTTAATATTATTATTTTGTAGAAAAATAGGAATTGCTTTATTACAAAAATACATAGACAAGGAAGTCTGATTAATAAAGCTATAAACTAAAGCTCTATAGAAGCAATATTCCTGGAAATCAATCTCGAGGTTTGGCGTAATTTCTTGTACTTCATCCATTACTAGAAGAGAGTCATTATATCTTTTTTCTTTTATGTAATATATTGATAGTGTAAACAAATATTTTATCGTTTCATATTGGGAAAATTTCTTCTTTTTTGCCTCAAGTTGTTTCCATTTTTTCTTTGCCATTTTAAGATCTTCAACAAAAATATAATATCTCCAAATTGTAATACAAAAATCATTTGATATATTAGTATAATTTATACTTTCCTCTTTACCAATCAATTCTTCAAACAGTATTTTACTAGAATCATAGTCAGCTCGTTCAATTGAATTCCATAATCGTTTAAGTTGAACAGTCACTTCATCTATACTATCATTTTCATCTATTTCAACTCGCATCTTTCTTAAAAGTAATTCAATCGTTTCTATACCAGCCTCTTTTGTACCGTTTTCAATTTTACTTAAATGCGAAACAGAGCATATTCCTTCACATAATTTCTCCTGGGTCCATCCTAATTTTTTTCGATGATGAAAGATCATCATGCCATAATCCATAAAAAAATCTCCTGTTCACCTTTATTTAAAATAGATATTTAAATGACTAGAAACTATTAATTTCTTATATTAATATTTTTAATTTTCTTTTAATAATTAAATTTTATTAGATTTTCCGACACAATAATATACTTTTTCGTTTTTTTTCAGACAAATTATATTCAAAAAATTTTCCCAATACAAAAAAGTCAAACAGAATGGTATGATTTTAGTACAAGCAATTAAACGATACTAACGACTAATAACTTCATTAGTATTTTTTAAATGCACCCCCATTTAATAACCAGTTTTAAAGCAAGATGTAGTCATTACATCTTGCGATTTTTTTGATTAAAGCCATTTTTATTTCTATAAATAATTTAAATATAGTTTTAGTTTTTAAGCCACCAAGTAATTTAAGAAATTCATGCTAGTAATCTTCCAAATTAATTTATACTTGTAGAGGTCCTATATGACAAAAAAACCACTCACTTTATATTTGGTAATTATTGGAATATTCATCATTATTATATTAACATTAAAACTATCTATTGAAAAAGAAAAACAAAAGAGATTGGACGATGAAGCGTCTACAGAATTAATAATTGAACAAAATGTTCAAAATTCTGTAAGAAACTACATTACAGCCTTAAAGTGGAAAGATGTTGAGATTTATAACTCTGTTTTAGTCGATTCATTAAAAATCAGCAATCACTCTTACTACTTTACTAAGATAATGTCTAACGTAATTGATGCAAAATTCATCGGTGATAATCTATCTGTCATCCATTTAAATAAGAAAGATCATAAAACTACGGTACATATAAAATACGAAATAACATTTGTTGACGGGATAAAGCCTGAAGGAAATTATAAAAACGGTAGAAATATATGTAATGTAACACTTGATCTTGTTAAAATAAAAAATAAATGGGTCATTTCAAGTATTTATGATTTAAAAGTTATCTAAAAATACGTTCTCAATAAAGACCGTGATAAATGAAGAAAGTCCACTAGGTGATAATTTTCCTTGTGGTTTTTTTATGTATTTAATCTTTCTTCCTGTCTTAATCTATGCATTTTCTCCAAAAAATTTATACAAAAAAGGAGGTCTCAAAAGTACTCTGACTTTGAGATCTCCTTTTTAAGTCATCTGTAGTTTCTTCCCAAATCAATTAGCCTAGATGCTAAAACAAAACTGGTTAAATTGTATCTAAATCTTTCAGCAACATTTCTTTACTTTCTTCAAACTTTACATCTTTTACATATTCATACGCCTTAGTTTTAGCAGCTAAGCTCTCAGGAGACTGATTTAGTTTTGCATACGCTCTTGATAAAGCCTCATATGCATATGCTATGTAGAACGGCTCAACTTCTGCTTCTAAACTAATCTTGATACATTTGTTTGCGTAATCTAAAGCCGTTTCTCCTTGCCCTATAACAGCATACACTCGTGATAATTGCCAATATCCAATCGATATGTTTCTTGGTGTATGGCTCTCTACTTTTGTCCAATGCCAAAAAGAGCTATGACATAAATGAACCATTTCTTCTGTTTCACTTTGAGATCTATTTTCTAATTCAAGTAGATCCCACACTTTATTAAAACATGAAGCAGCAAGCTCCCTATGAGTGAAGCTATTTTGTTTAATCGTCTCTTCCATAATTTACTCCTCCATAAATAAAACCAAGAATATGTATTACCTCAAATCTAAGTATAATTTTATTCACATACCGAGTTTGAGTCAGCATCACAGTTAGCAATGGTTTCAAAGCCTGTAGAGCTATTTTTAATTTGTATAACTGCATTTCTTCGTTGCTCTTCTAACTTCAATCCTTTTTCACCAACGGATTGTTCATAATAATTTATTTCTTGTTCTTGTCGCTCGTCAGCATTAGCATTAAAGCTCATTAAAATACCTACTGGAGTTGCTAAAACTAACAAAAATACACCAATTCTAAGAGCCGCGTACTTAAATGCTTTGTACCCGTTTTTTAATAATTTATCCATATGTATAGATCTCCTCAAATTGAATATAATATTCGAAATTCTTTAGCAAATCTTGACTAACAATACTATTCTCTGTTCTATTCATATTTTCCTGTTTTCCACTTATGGATCATAAAAATTCTATGGGTAATCCTGACCAAATGCTTAATTCAAAAAACAAAAAACGCGTCCATACAGATGAAAATTAATTCATCTATATGAACGCGTTTATCTTAATTCATTATCTTTATTGTTGTTAATCTTCTATTCACCTAAATCTACATTGTGGTAAACACGTTGAACATCTTCAATTTCTTCAAGAACGTCTAACATTTTTTCGAACTTTGCAAGACCATCTTCTGGAAGAGTTACATCACTTTGCGCTAACATTGTTAATTCAGCTACTGTAAACTCAGTAATCCCTACGTTTTTAAACGCTTCTTGTATTGCATAGAATTGGTCTTGATCAGCATAAACAATAACAGCGTCTTCTTCTTCTAAAATATCGCGAACATCAACATCTGCTTCCATTAAGATTTCAAGAACTTCATCAGAAGTCTTACCTTCAAGCCCAATTACAGCTGTTGCATCGAACATATATGATACTGAACCAGTTACCCCAAGGTTACCACCGTTTTTACTAAATGCAGCACGAACCTCTGCAGCTGTACGGTTTACATTATTAGTAAGTGCGTCAACAATGACCATTGATCCATTTGGTCCGAAACCTTCGTAACGAAGCTCATCAAAGCTTTCTTCAGAACCACCTTTTGCTTTTTCAATCGCACGATCAACAATATGTTTCGGTACACTATAAGTTTTCGCACGCTCTAGTACAACTTTTAAAGCTTGGTTTGATTCTGGATCCGGCTCACCTTGCTTCGCTGCTACATATATTTCACGTCCAAACTTTGCATAAATACGACTAGTATTTGCATCTTTTGAAGCTTTCTTCTCTTTAATATTATTCCATTTACGACCCATCGTGTTCCACTCTCTTTCGACTTTAAATCTACGTTTAATTTACTATGTATTTGACTTTCGTCAAACATTTACCATTTAATATTATACCTCATTTATACTTTTTTTCGAAATTAATCGTTACTAAAAATTAGTAGAAATAAAAAACATTACTTCTTGTTTTGAAGTAATGCTTTTATTTTTATAATACTTTTACCTTTATCAAATAAGTAAAATAATTATTCCCCTTCCAGATACCTTTTACTTCATATATTCTTTCCCCTTTTTTAGATCCAAGTTGGAATGAGTAACTTCCGTAATTATCTAAATTGTGGTCATAAATATATGCTTTTTTAGTCCCACTGCGCTCTAATATTTCCACATTTTCGGGTTGTTCCGAAAAATATATCTTTAGAAAATCACCTTCGAATGCTGGAATAGCTACTTCTTCTTTAATATTTTTATATGTACCAATTGTTGATTTATCTTTATCTAATAATTTTCCCCAAGAATAATTTGCTATTTTATAAGGAATTGTTTTATCTGCTAGCTCAAATTTAACTTCCGGTTTTTCATCTTTAGACAAAATTGTTTGGTTAATAATGATCGAGATCGTAAAAATTGCCACTAAATATAAGATTCCTTTTTTAAACATCGAACTTTTCGCTCCATATTTTTTCATTTAATAAGTTTAATGTAATCCATTTCTATTAAATTGTATATTGGGAAAATTCTGTACTTTTTTTAAACTGTTCTATCAACTAATTAAAACGATTCACCTTATTAAAATAAGATATTTTCAACATATTTTTCATAGAAATAACAAAAATTAAGGTAGTATGGTGGGAGAAGTAATAGAAAGGATTGATAAAATGTTTAACAATAATCCAGAATATTGGATCTCTAAACTAGGACTAGAAGTACATCCCGAAGGGGGATATTACAAATCTACCTATCAATCAAAGGAACAAATATCTGATCGTGAATTAACGGTAAATTATGATGATCATAGATTGCTTTATACTAGTATCTATTTTTTACTACAATCACATGATATTTCTCATTTTCACAGATTAAAGTCTGATGAATTATGGTATTTCCATGCAGGTAGTTCATTAACGGTTCATGTTATACATGAGAATGGTCAATACGAAGAAATAAAATTAGGACTTAATTTAGAAAATGGAGAAGTTCCTCAATATTTAGTACCGAAAAATTCAATTTTCGGTTCATCAGTTATGGAAGAAAATACTTTTTCATTAGTAGGCTGTATGGTTTCACCTGGATTTGATTTTAAAGACTTTGAATTATTTACTCAAGAGCACTTACATAATAAATTCCCTGAACATAAAGAGATAATAAATAAGTTAGCTTATAAGGTACTTCCTTATTAGTTCTAAAAAAGAAAGTGAGCTTTTGCTCACTTTCTTTCACGTTGTTGAAAAACAACCTTGTCAATCAATTATCAAATTTTCGTAAATGGAGTATAGTGAGGTTGATTTCCACTACAGGATGCTCTCTTTCCATGGGGCGAGACCTGAGCCTCCTCGTCACGTACGTTCCTGTGGGGTCTCAGCCTTCCCGCATATCCCATAGGAGTCGAACATCCCTCCGTTCCAATCAACTTATTCATCAATAAAATGTTTACACTAAAAACCTAATTTAATATCCTTTACTAGAGTAGCATAACAAGCTTGTTAATCAGTTTGTAGGTCAATAAACGCCGAACATAACTTATTATAATAATCATTTGAACTTGTTTTTCAAAAAATTAGCTCTTAACTTCTCAAGAATAAACAATTACTAAAGTTTGTTGATACTATAAAACTACTGAAACATATTTAACATTCAAAACATTAATCGTTCATCAAAAAATAAATTATATTACCAATAAGGTTCTCTTATATACGTTTGACCATTTTATATTTCAACACTCTGAAAACCCTTAAAGTAAAGTAAGGGTTTTAATTTTTTTATTAGTGATAACATACAAGCCATTAGGCAGCATTATGTGAATGTATATTTATTTACATAGAAGTACCTATTAATCTATGGAAATCCATCTTGTAGCTTTTACATTTATTGATGGATAACAACACCTGTACCAATTGGAACCATTGATGATAACTCAAGAACATCCTTATTGTACATTCGAATACAACCATGTGAAACAAAGTGACCAATTGTTGATGGGTTATCAGTTCCATGAATTCCGTAATGTGGAGCTGATAGTCCCATCCATAGTACTCCAAAAGGTCCACCAGGATTTGGATCTTTATTAATAATTGTATAGGTTCCTGTAGGAGTAGGTGTAAGCATTTTTCCAACACCGATTGGGTAAGTTTTAAGCAGATTGTTGCCGTCGAAAAGTTTTAGTTGGCGGTTTGATGTAGAAATG
>Ga0209461_10000327_pt1 | contig 17136 bp, 15 predicted proteins | sample AgamicAsMarz_FD_187162 | JGI IMG/M metagenome (GOLD analysis project Ga0209461, IMG submission 187162) | Agave microbial communities from Guanajuato, Mexico - As.Ma.rz (SPAdes) (version 2) | ecosystem: Host-associated > Plants > Phyllosphere > Phylloplane/Leaf | place: Guanajuato, Mexico... | reverse complement strand
CGGCGATTTTGCCGGTATCCATCTTCAGTTCGCCATTACGAATGGCGGTTTTCAGTTGTTCAACGCGCTCGACGTTAATATCTTTGCTGCTCGGCTGCATCAGCTGCGACTGCGCGCTGCTCAGGCTGACCTGGGCTGCTGCAGGGGTCGTGGCTGCTGCCACCGGGCTGGCGCTCTGGCGCACTTTGCTGCTGCCGGACTCACTGCTATCGCGGCTCTGTACGGTGCTGGCGGGTTTCAGAGGTTGCGTTCTGTCAATGCTCATGTTCGGGCTCCTGTACGGTCAGGGGAAGTCTGCCACCTGAATCAGAATAGCGTTATCGCTTCGTTGATTCTTCTATCGGCAGCACTACTGGCTTCTTTAACACTTTACAGCGTTATAAGAATATTCCCATCCTCGCGTACCTTACCGCTGACAATCTGGCCATTTCCCATCCTGACCCGGACCGACTGCGATCGGGCGGCGTTATTCAGCGCCTTGCCCTCACCGCTGGCGTCAAAGCCGTCACCGCTGGCAATCACCATCACATTCTGACCCGCCTTCACACGCCACGGCTGACGCAGCGTGGAGGGATTAATCGGCTGTCCTGGCTGGATATCGCGCAGCACCACGGCGTCTGCGACCGAGTCCGCATTCAGCAGGGCGCGGGCAGGCAGAGTATCAAGGCGGCCGGTCTGCAGAGTGAAATCACTCTCGCTCACGCTACTGCCCTGGCTCAGCAGCCGGTTCGCCACCAGATAGGAACCGGTGACCTGCACCTGTACCTGAATATAACGGCGGTTCTCACCACAGTTTGCCGCCACGCTCATATTGCCCCACAACCGGCTGTTGCCGGGCAGGGTGAACTGTGGCGCCTCACAGGCTGGCCACTGTTCCTGCGGCGTGCGTACCACCACGACCATGCCATCAGCATGCTGGGCGTCACGCGCTTTAAAAAATTGATTCAGTTGTGCATTGAGATCCCCGGCGGAAACCGGCAGGGCGATCGCGACCAGCAGGCTGGTCAGCAGGGTCAGATATCGACGCATTGTGCATTTCCTCACTGATGATGGCGACGAGTGTACCCCTTAAGAAAAATCCTTAATTGTCAAAATAGCGGTCATTTGAGGCCTTATTCAGACGATGACCCCTTGCATTTTCAAATTAAGCTGCGAGCTCGAAATTCTCATACGCGGAGGAAACATGCTCGACAAACTGGATGCGGCGCTGAAATTTGGTACGGAGGCCCTCAACCTGCGTGCTCAACGTCAGGAGATCCTGGCGTCAAATATTGCCAACGCCGATACCCCTGGTTATCAGGCCCGGGATATCGACTTTGCCAGCGAGCTGAGTCGGGTGATGTCCAATGGTCGTGCGGAAGGCAGCAGCATGGCGTTAAAAGTCACGTCAGCTCGCCACATTGAAGCACAGACAAACGGCGTGCCATCGATGGATATGCTTTATCGCATTCCTGACCAGCCTTCTGCCGACGGCAACACCGTAGATATGGACCGTGAGCGTACGCAGTTCGCGGATAACAGCCTGAAATATCAAACCGACCTCACCCTCATCAGTAGCCAGATCAAAGGCATGATGAGCGTGTTACAAGGACAATAATTATGGCCTTGCTGAATATTTTTGACATTGCCGGTTCAGCGATGACCGCGCAATCACAGCGATTAAACGTCAGTGCCAGTAACCTGGCGAACGCCGACAGCGTCACCGGCCCCGATGGCAAGCCTTACGTGGCAAAGCAGGTGGTTTTCCAGACCGATGCGGCGCCAGGCTCAGCCACCGGCGGCGTGAAAGTGGCAAGAGTCGTGGATGACCCTACACCTGCGAAGCTGGTCTATGACCCGGGCAATCCGATGGCAGATGCCAAAGGCTACGTGAAGATGCCGAACGTGGATGTGGTCTCTGAAAGCGTCAACACCATGTCGGCGTCACGCAGCTACCAGGCCAACGTCGAAGTGCTCAACACCGTGAAGTCGATGATGATGAAAACCCTGACGATCGGGCAATAACGGAGAAAAATTATGGCTATCGCGGTAGGCGTTAACGAAAGACTGGACCCCACGGTCCTTAGCTCCTCTAACACCAGTGGCACCGGCAACAATGCGCAGGATCTGCAGAATCAGTTCCTGACCATGCTGGTGACGCAGTTAAAAAACCAGGATCCCACCAATCCAATGGATAACAGCCAGCTCACCACGCAGCTGGCACAGATCAATACCCTGAGCGGCATTGAAAAACTGAATACCACGCTGGGATCGATCTCCGGCCAGATCAGCACCAGCCAGTCGCTGCAGAGCTCCACGCTGATTGGGCATGGCGTAATGGTCAATGGCGGACAGGTTCTGGTAGGCAACGGCACCACAACGCCATTTGGCGTTGAGCTGGCCTCCGCCTCAACCGGCACATCGGCCACCATTAAAGATGCCAGTGGCACGGTGATCGACACCGTCGATCTGGGCGCGCTGAGCGCTGGCGTGCACACCTTCTCGTGGGACGGCAAGCTGACAGATGGCTCTGTCGCCCCGGATGGTAAATACAGCGTTGCGATTGCCGCAAGCAATGGCAACACACAACTGGTGGCACAACCGCTTAACTACGCCTACGTCAATGGGGTGAGTACTGCGAACAACACCACAAAACTGGATCTCGGCACCATGGGCTCCGCCACCCTTGACGACGTACGTCAGATTCTCTGATTAACCTGTAGACAGGAAACAAACACATGTCATTTTCCCAAGCGGTCAGCGGCCTTGGTGCTGCTTCAAGTAACCTTGATGTCATCGGTAACAACATTGCCAACTCCGCGACTGCGGGCTTTAAATCGAGCACCATCGCGTTTGCCGATATGTTTGCTGGTTCTAACGTCGGTCTCGGTACCAAAGTCGCTGCGGTGATCCAGAACTTTAACGATGGCGCGACCACCACCACCAGCCGTGGCCTGGACGTTGCGCTGAGCGGCAACGGTTTCTTCCGTATGACCGACAGCAGCGGCGGCGTTTTCTATTCACGTAACGGCCAGTTAACGCTGGATGCCAACCGTAACCTGGTCAACACCCAGGGCCTGAACGTGACCGGCTATCCGGCCAGCGGTTCACCGGCTACCATCCAGTCGGGTGCTAACCCGGTAGCGCTGCGTATTCCTACCGAGCAGATGTCAGCCCGCGCCACCACCACCGCTGGTCTGGTTGCCAACCTGAACTCAACGGATACCACGCCAACGGTGACGACCTTCTCGACGGCGAACGCAGACAGCTACAACAAGAAAACCACGGCAACCGTGTTCGACTCGCAGGGTAATGACCATGCGCTCGACATGTATTTCGTGAAAGACACCACCAGCAACAGCTGGACCGTCCACACCATTGATGGCAACACCGGCACCTCAGCGGGTGACTTCAGAATGGCGTTTGACACCAGCGGTAAGCTGACCAGCGTCTCTAAGCTGGATGCCACCGGTGCCGTTGTGAGCACCACCACAGATGGTACCGTCGGCCTGACGCTGAACGTGGGCGGCGCTAATGGCGCGGTCGCCAATCAGCCGATCAACCTGAGCATGCTGGGCAGCCTGCAGCAGAACACTGGCGCGACCACCTTTGGCAGCCCGACGCAGGATGGCTATGCGCCAGGCGATCTGACCAGCTACGCGATCAACGATGACGGCACCATTACCGGCAGCTACTCAAACAAGAAAACTCAGCTGCTGGGTCAGATTGTCCTGTCGAGCTTCTCAAACCCGGAAGGTCTGGAATCAAAAGGCGACAACGTCTGGCAGGCTTCGAGCGCATCCGGTCAGGCTGCCATTGGTCTGGCTAATACCGGCACCTTCGGTTCACTGACGGCAGGCGCACTGGAATCGTCCAACGTCGACATGAGTAAAGAGCTGGTGAACATGATCGTCGCGCAGCGTAACTATCAGGCGAATGCGCAGACCATCAAAACTCAGGACCAGATTCTCAACACGCTGGTTAACTTACGTTAATTCGCTAACAGGATTGCCATATGGATCACGCGATATATACCGCGATGGGCGCGGCCAGCCAGACGCTGGATCAGCAGGCGGTTACCGCCAGCAACCTCGCCAACGCCTCAACACCGGGTTTTCGTGCACAGCTGAATGCGCTGCGTGCGGTACCGGTGAGTGGCTGGTCGCTGCCGACCCGTACGCTGGTCGCCGCCTCTACACCCGGCGCCGACATGAGTCAGGGTGCGATGGATTACACCGAGCGTCCGCTCGATGTGGCGGTGCAGCAGGATGGCTGGCTGGCGGTGCGTACCGCTGACGGCAGCGAAGCCTACACCCGCAACGGCAATATGCAAATCAGTCCGACCGGTACGCTGACGGTTCAGGGCAATCCTGTGATGGGCGATGGCGGTCCGATTGTGATCCCGCAGGGTACGGAAATCACCATTGCGGCAGACGGCTCCATCACCGGGCTGAACGCCGGTGATTCGCCGAACGCCACGGTTCAGCTGGGCAAGCTGAAGCTGGTCAGGGCAACCGGGCAGGAGCTGCAGCGCAGTGATGACGGCATGTTCCGTCCTACCGCAGCGACGCAGGCGACCCGTGGTGCTGCACTGCAGGCTGATGCCACCATGCAGGTGATGCCTGGCGTGCTGGAAGGCAGCAACGTCAAACCAGTGGAAACCATGGTCGATATGATCGCCAACGCCCGACGTTTTGAGATGCAGATGAAAGTCATCACCAACGTCGACGAAAATGAACAAAAAGCCAATCAGCTCCTGAACATGAGCTAAGGCGCGAGGATAACAACATGATTCGTTCTTTATGGATCGCTAAGACCGGTCTTGATGCGCAGCAGATGAACATGGACGTCATTGCCAACAACCTGGCAAACGTCAGCACCAACGGCTTTAAACGTTCACGTGCCGTGTTCGAAGATCTGATGTACCAGACTATGCGCCAGCCGGGCACGCAGTCATCAGAACAGACAACGCTGCCATCGGGCCTGCAGATCGGTACCGGTGTCCGTCCGGTGACCACTGAGCGTCTGCATACTCAGGGCAACCTGTCGCAGACCAGTAACTCAAAAGATATCGCTATTAACGGTCAGGGTTATTTTCAGATTCAGATGCCGGACGGCACCTCTGCGTATACCCGTGATGGCGCGTTTCAGGTTGATCAGAACGGCCAGCTGGTGACCAACTCCGGTTTCCCGGTGCAGCCAGGCATTACCATTCCGGCCAATGCCACCAGCATTACGGTGTCGCGTGACGGTGTGGTCAGCGTGACGCAGCAGGGTCAGGCCCAGGCCGCACAGGTCGGTCAGTTAACCCTGAGCACCTTTATGAACGACGCCGGTCTCGATAGCGTGGGTGAAAACCTCTACAAGGAAACCCAGGCATCGGGCGCACCGACGGACAGCACGCCAGGCCAGAACGGCGCGGGTCTGCTCTATCAGGGCTACACCGAAACCTCGAACGTTAACGTGGCGGAAGAGCTGGTCACCATGATTCAGACGCAGCGCGCTTACGAAATCAACAGCAAGGCGATCAGCACCTCTGATCAGATGCTGGCGAAATTAACCCAGCTTTAATCCCGAACAGGGCCAGCCCGTGCTGGCCTGAGATACAGACATTAATAAGGTCGTGACACCGTGGCGAAGCAACAGATTCTCAAGCCTGGACATTGGTTAGTCGCCTCGTTGCTGCTAACTCTTAACGGATGTGCCCTGGTCCCGCGTACTCCGCTGGTCGAAGGAGCAACCACGGCGCAGCCGATGCCGTCCGCGCCACCGGTGGTAAACGGCTCAATATTCCAGGGTGTCGCGCCACTTAACTACGGCTATCAGCCGCTGTTTGAAGATCGCCGTCCACGCAACATCGGCGATACCCTGACCATCACGCTGCAGGAAAACGTCAGCGCCAGCAAAAGCTCCTCAGCCAGTGCCAGCCGCGACGGCAGCAACAGCTTTGGTGTGAGTGGCGTGCCGACGGGCCTGGCAGGCCTGGTGGGTGCAGGTGGCGAAAAAGCCAATCTCAGCGCCGAAGGCAAAAATGATTTCGCAGGTAAAGGCGGCGCATCTGCCAATAACACCTTTACCGGCACCATTACCGTCACCGTGGATCAGGTGTTGTCAAACGGCAACCTGCACGTAGTCGGTGAAAAACAGATCGCCATTAATCAGGGCACGGAGTTCATTCGCTTCTCGGGCGTGGTCAACCCACGCACCATCAGCGCCAGTAACGCCGTGTTATCTACCGCTGTCGCCGATGCACGTATTGAGTACGTCGGAAATGGTTACATCAATGAGGCGCAGACCATGGGTTGGTTCCAGCGTTTCTTCCTGAACATCTCGCCGATGTAAGAGGTTTCAATGAAAAAGTTAACGCTGTTACGCGCCGGGCTGGCGCTGCTGCTGGGCGTCAGCCTGCTGGCAAAAGCCGATTTGATTCGTGATTTAACCACGGTACAGGGCGTTCGTGATAACCAGCTGCTGGGCTACGGCCTGGTCGTGGGCCTGGATGGCACCGGTGACCAGACCACCCAGACGCCATTTACTACCCAGACAGTGAGCAACATGCTGTCGCAGCTTGGTATTACCGTTCCCACCGGAACCAACATGCAGCTGAAGAACGTGGCGGCCGTGATGGTCACCGCTAAACTGCCCTCGTTTGCCCGTCAGGGACAGAACCTGGATGTGGTGGTCTCGTCGCTGGGTAACGCCAAAAGCCTGCGCGGCGGCACGCTGTTAATGACGCCGATGAAAGGGGTCGATAACCAGGTTTATGCGCTGGCGCAGGGTAATATCCTGGTCGGTGGCGCGGGTGCGTCAGCGGGCGGCAGCAGTGTTCAGGTTAACCAGCTGAACGGAGGCCGTATTACCGGCGGTGCAACCGTTGAGCGTGAACTGCAGAGCAACTTTGGTACGCAGAACACCATTAACCTGCAGCTTAACAGCGAAGATTTCTCAATGGCGCAGCGGATTGCTGATGCCATTAACGCCCGTGGCGGTTACGGCGCAGCGCAGCCGCTGGATGCCCGTACCGTGCAGATCCGCGTATCGCCTAATAATGGTGCGCAGGTGCGTCTGCTGGCTGAGATCCAGAACATTAATGTGTCGATCCCGGTTGAAGATGCCAAAGTCATCATCAACTCCCGTACCGGTTCGGTGGTAATGAACCGTGAAGTGACGCTGAATCAGTGTGCTGTAGCGCAGGGCAACCTGTCGGTGACGGTTAACCAGCAGCAGAACGTCAGTCAGCCTGATACTCCACTGGCCGGTGGTCAGACGGTGGCGACGACGCAGACTCAGATCGATCTGCGCCAGACCGGCGGTGCGCTGCAACGCGTCAACGCCAGCGCCAACCTGAACAACGTGGTGCGTGCGCTGAATGCGCTGGGTGCGTCACCTATCGAACTGATGTCAATTCTGCAGTCCATGCAGAGTGCCGGCTGTCTGCGTGCCAAACTGGAAATTATCTGATGGCTGATATGCAATCTCTGACGAGTTCGGCTTTCGACAGCCGTTCCCTGAATGAACTGAAACGCCAGGCCAGCAACGATCCGAAAGGACAAGCGTTGCAGGTGGCGCGTCAGGTCGAAGGGATGTTTGTACAGATGATGCTGAAGAGTATGCGCGAGGCGTTGCCGCAGGACGGCATTATGGGCAACGAGCAGACCAAACTCTTTACCTCTATGTATGACCAGCAGATTGCACAGGAGATGGGGAAACGTGGCCTCGGCCTGGCAGAAACCATCGTCAAACAGATGCAGCCCGCCACCGCGCCGGATGAAAAAGCCGGTACGGTGCCGATGAAGCTGGATAACAGCTTTATTCTCAGCACCAGCGGGGCAACACCACTGCCGGCGCAGCAGCTGGAGCAGATTGTGCGTAAGGCAATGCCGCGTCTGCCGCCGGTCGCTTCACCGACGGGTCTGCCCAGTGACAGCCGCGAGTTTATCGCCCAGCTGACGCAACCGGCGCAGGCTGCCAGCCAGCAGAGTGGCATTCCTCATCACCTGATTCTGGCGCAGGCTGCGCTGGAGTCGGGCTGGGGCCAGCGTCAGATCCTGACCCGCGACGGCAAACCGAGCTACAACGTGTTCGGAATTAAAGCCAGCGGCGACTGGAAAGGTGACACCACCGATATCATGACCACCGAATATGAGCAGGGCGAAGCGAAGAAAGTGCGTGCCAGCTTCCGCGTCTATAACTCCTATTTTGAGGCGCTGACCGACTACGTCAAACTCCTGACCAAAAACCCACGCTATGCGGCGGTGACGAACGCCTCAAGCGCAGAGCAGGGTGCGCAGGCCTTACAGGCGGCCGGTTATGCCACCGATCCAAAATATGCGCAAAAGCTGGTGGGAATGATTCAGCAATTCAAAAGTATGGGCGACAAAGTCGTCAAAGCTTACAGTCAGGATATGGGCGACCTGTTCTGATCATTGCGCCTCAAGTTTCACTTTAGCAAGCCGATAACATCCCTATAGCCAGAAGCGTTTTCGCCTGCTGGCGCCCACTTTGATGTCTGCCAGCCCGGTTGACGGGGAACGTAAGGAACCGAGATGTCCAGCATAATTAACTCCGCGATGAGCGGATTGAGTGCCGCGCAGGCCGCTCTGAGCACCACCAGTAACAACATTTCTAACTACACCGTGGCGGGCTATTCACGTCAGACCACGGTACTGGCGCAGGCGAACAGTACCCTTCAGGGTAATAGCTATTATGGTAACGGCGTGAACATCACCGGTGTACAACGTGAATATGATTCATTTATTGCCACACAGCTGCGGGGTGCCAGCGCGAGCTACAGTGCAGTCGATACTCAGCACACGCAGATTTCTAACATTGACGATCTGCTGTCGACCGCGACGACCAGCCTGTCGACCTCACTGCAGGGCTTTTTTACCAACCTGCAGAACGTCGTCAGCAACGCCAACGATCCGTCAGCGCGTCAGTCGATGCTCAGCAATGCGCAGGGGCTGGTAAACCAGTTCCAGACCTCAGCGCAATACCTGAACAATATGCAGAACAGCGTCAATGCTGATGTCAGCTCCAGTGTTAAACAGGTCAACACCCTTACCAGCCAGATTGCCGATCTTAACCAGCAGATTGGCAAGCTGACTAATGGCAACGGTGCTGCGCCTAACGATCTGCTTGATAAGCGTGATCAGCTGGTCAATGACCTGAATAAAGTCGTTGGCGTGACGGTATCGCAGCAGGATGGCAATTACACCGTATCTATGGCCAACGGCCTGACGCTGGTGAACGGCAACAAATCTCACGATCTGGTGGCGATGAGCGCCAGCAGCGATCCGACGCGCACCACGATTGGCTATGTCGACAGGCAGGCGGGCAACGTTGAGATCCCGGAAAAGCTGATTACCACCGGCTCGCTTGGCGGTCTGCTGGCGTTCCGCACCCAGGATCTGGATCTGGCGCAGAACCAGCTGGGTCAGTTAGCAGCGGCGTTTACCACCAGTTTCAACGACGTCCATAAGCAGGGCTTTGACAGCCACGGCGACCAGGGCGTCGACTTCTTTAATATCGGCAGTCCAGCCGTGGTGAGCAACAGTAAAAACAGCACCGCTGCCTCGGTTACCGCAGAGTGGACCGACACCAGCGCGCTGAAAGCCACTAACTATAACGTCAGCTTTGACGGCACAAACTGGAGCGCCACGCGTGCCTCTGACAGCACCGCAGCCGCCATCACGCAGAGTACTGATGCCAGTGGCAACACCACGCTGAGTTTTGATGGCCTGAAACTGACTGTGGGTGCCTCACCTGCACCTGCCGCCAAAGACAGCTTCCTGGTGAAGCCGGTCCAGAATGTGATTAACGACATGTCCGTGGCAATCACCAGTGAATCTCAGGTGGCTGCTGCGAGCGCGGTTGGCGGTGAAAGTGATAACCGCAATGCGCAGAAACTGCTGAATCTGCAGGATGTAAAGCTGGTCGGCGGTAATGCCACGCTGTCGCAGGCCTATGCGGCTATCGTCAGCACCGTGGGTAACAAAACCAGCTCGCTGGAAACGACCAGTACGACTCAGAAAAGTGTGGTCAGTCAGCTGACCGAACGCCAGCAGTCGGTCTCTGGCGTCAACCTTGATGAAGAGTACGCCAATCTGACCAAGTATCAGCAATATTACATGGCCAATGCGCAGGTGCTTCAGACTGCCAGCACCGTGTTTAACGCATTGATCAATATTCGCTAAGGGCAGGAGATAACATGCGAATCAGTACAAATATGATTTTTGAACAGCAGGTGCGCGGCATTACTGACTCGCAAGCCTCCTGGCTGAAAGTGGGTGAGCAGCTCTCCAGCGGTCGCCGTGTAACGAATCCCTCGGATGACCCGATTGCCGCGTCACGTGCTGTGGTGCTGACTCAGACTCAGCAGCAGGGTGAACAGTATGCGCTGGCGCGCACCTTCGCTGAACAGGGGCTGTCACTGGAAGACAATACGCTGAAAGGCGTAACCAATGGCATCATTGCGGCGCAGGGGCTGATCGTCAATGGTTCAACCGGTACGCTGAGCGACGACGATCGTGGTTCGATTGCTACCCAGCTGGAGGGTGTTCGCGCCCAGTTGCTGAACCTGGCCAACAGCAAAGATGCCAATGGTCGCTACATTTTTGCCGGCTATAAAACTGACAGCGCGCCGTTTGTTGATACGGCGGGCACGGGTGTCAGTTATGCAGGCGGCACCGATGCGATCACCCAGAAGGTTGATACCAGTCGTACCATGACCGTGGCGCATACCGGTGACAGCATCTTCATGTCAATCACCGGCAATGCCACCAAAGAGCCGGATGGCAGCGCCAGTGAAACCAATCTGTTTAAGATGCTGGATAGCGCCATTGCAGCACTGAAAGTCCCGCAGGATGATGCGGATGCCGCGACTAAGCAGACATTCCAGGATGCAATGGATAAAACCAACCGCGGACTGGGCAACGCGCTGAATAATGTCTCAACCGTGGTGTCTGAGATTGGTACTCAGCTTGGTGAAATTGATACGCTGAATGCGCAGGGCGATGATCGTAAAGTGATTTACAGCTCGCAGATGAGTGACCTGGTTAACGTGGATTTAACGGAAGCGGCTTCCAGCTACACCATGCAGCAGACAGCACTTCAGGCCTCTTATAAGACCTTCACTGATATGTCCAAGATGTCGCTGTTCCAGATGAATTCGTAGTCTGACCTGAAATTTTGAGCGTACTTTAACCGGATGCGCTTACTTTTTCCCACTCTCCTGCTAAAGGAGAGTGGGATTTTTTTGCCTGTGATTCAGCCGGTGGCAGGAAGATTTTTCATAAAGTCTGCCTGCATGGCTTTCCTGCTTCCTCATTTCACACTATCCCGCAATCATGTATGCCTGATGCTTCCCCCACTTTGTTACGGCCAACGTGCCTGACGCCGTCTTTCCTGATGGCTGACGACTTAAACGGGGCGGTATTAATTCTTTTTCTGCCTGGGACTGAATCGATGCCATAAAAAAACCCCGGCTTTCAGGCCGGGGTTCAGTTCACAACAGCTTATGCGTTACGGCTTTGTTGCCGGGGCAGTGGCCTGATGGGTGGCGCTATGACCACCCGCAGAACCGCGACCGTCGAACTCATACGGCGCACGGACCCAGTCACTGTGCGGAGCAGGCTCTGACTGCCAGACCGGCGCAGGCGCTTTGGTCATCGGCGCAGAGGCATAGTGCTTCCAGCGCGTACCGTCATTTGGCACCGCTTCAGCAGCAGGCGCTGATGAGACAGGCTCGACCGCCGTTACCGGTGCTGCAGGCGCGATATCGCGAGCGGCAACCGGCGCATGAGGTTCACTGACTGGCGCGATTTCAGCGTCAGAAGCCACCGGCGCGTTCAGTACTTCTTCCACCTCTGCTGCGATCGCTTCGCTGACATCCGTCGCTGACTGCTCTGCAACGTCGGCAGGCTGTGAAACCTCAGCAACTGGCGTTACCACCGCTGTTTCTGTGATCGGCTCAGCAGGCTGTGACACGGGCGTTTCAGCGACAGGCTCAGCAGGCACAGCTTCAGCCGCTACAGCTTCCGCTTTAGCTTTATCAGCAGCCGGAACAACAGAAGGCTGCTCGTCAACCGGGGCGTCGATAGCACGGGTATCGTCAGTGTTGACGATCGCCACTGGCGTTTCTGCCTGCGGCTCGGCCTGTTGCACTGGCGCGTCCTGAGCAACTGACTCAACGGCAGCAGCAACCGGCAGCGCAGGGGTCGCGTCTGCGGTCTCTTCGCTGTTATAAGCTGGCGTCTCATGCGTTACATTCTGAACCTGCTCTTCGCTGGCCTGGCTCACCGGATAGCGAATCCAGACTTTGCCGGATGCCATTTCAGGTGAAGCAGCGGCAGCGGCCAGAGGCATAGCTGACTGCGTCGGATAACGCTCATCACGGTAACGACGACGACGCTGTCCGCTGACACGCAGATGACGTGGCGAACGACGTGAACGACGCGGCATATTGGCGTTATCACGGCTGTCGTTGTCATCCTGCTCGTCACTCTGCGAAGCCTGGAACTCAGGCTGTGTCTGAGCAACGTCAGCTGGCTGTGACTGACGTACTTCAGCAGGCTGGGCGATGTCACTGGCTTCGGCTGGCATAGGCGGACGGTTATCATCAACACGCACCTTCTGGTTCAGCTGACGCGGCTTACGACGCGGCATAACCTGAACGCGCTCATCATCCTGCGCCTCAGTGATGTCCAGGGCTTCAGCAACGACGGCTGTCTGCTCAGCCGCTTTGGCCGCTTCTTCACCGGCACGTTTCTCTTCCTGACGACGACGCTGACGTTCAGCACGCTGTTCACGGCGCTGTTGCTGCTGCTCATCACGCTGCTGACGCGCTTCTTCGCTCAGTGCCGGACGCTCTTCGCGCACGTCACCCGTCTGAGACTGACGCTTGTTGCGACGGTTGTCGTTGCCATCGCGCGGTTCGCGGCTTTCACGTGGCTCACGACTTTCGCGCGGTTCACGGCTTTCACGCGGCTCGCGACTTTCGCGTGGTTCGCGGCCTTCACGGGACTGTGCATTGTCACCGTTACGCGGCGTACGTTCACGGCGATTGTTATTACGACGGTTGTTATTGTTGCTGCGGCGCTCGCCACGGCCACTGTTGCTTTCCTGCTCTTCAGTCGCTTTCTGCGGTTCAGCAACCTCAGTGGCCACTGGTGCAGCAGCAGGCGCTTCTTCGCCAGCGAACATTTTTTTCAGGCCGCCAAGCAGACGTCCGAAGAAACCGGTGCTGACGGCCGCTGGTGCAGCAACAGCCGGGGCTGATTTTGCTGCTGGCTGAGCTTCAGCGCGCTTCACTTCAGGCTCAACTTCTACCGGCGCAGGAGGCGCATCAGGCATCACAAAGGCGGCCAGAGCAGGCTGCTCAGGACGACGGCGCTCAGCATGTTCCTCTTCTGAAGGCATCGCCATTTCGGCTTCATGCAGCTTCGGCAGATGATAACTCAGGGTCTGCGTCTCTTCGCCTTTACGTACGCGCAGCACGGAGTAGTGCGGGGTCTGCATCTTGTCATCAGGAACAATGATTGCCCGCACGCCGCCCTGGCGTTTTTCAATCGCGTTGACCGCTTCACGTTTTTCATTCAGCAGGTAAGAAGCAACCTGAACCGGAACAATCGCGTGAACTTCTTTGGTGTTGTCTTTCAGCGCTTCTTCTTCAATCAGACGCAGAATGGACAGCGCCAGCGACTCGTTATCACGGATGGTGCCGGTGCCGCTACAGCGTGGGCAGACGTGATGACTAGATTCACCTAATGACGGGCTCAGACGCTGACGGGACATCTCCAGCAGGCCGAAACGTGAAATGTGGCTGATCTGAATGCGGGCGCGGTCCTGACGGACAGCTTCACGCAGACGGTTCTCAACGGCGCGCTGATGGCGTACCGGCGTCATATCGATGTAATCGATAACGATCAGGCCGCCCAGGTCACGCAGGCGCAGCTGACGGGCAATCTCATCGGCCGCTTCAAGGTTGGTGTTGAAGGCTGTCTCTTCGATGTCACCGCCACGTGTGGCGCGAGCTGAGTTGATATCGATAGCGGTCAGCGCTTCGGTACTGTCGATCACAATCGAGCCACCGGACGGCAGGCGGACTTCACGCTGGAAGGCGGATTCGATTTGCGATTCGATCTGGTAGTGGCTGAACAGCGGGATTTCACCGGTGTAGAGCTTAATTTTACTGCTGAAGTCCGGACGACCCAGCGCCGCGATATGCTGACGCGCCAGTTCCAGCACTTTCGGGTTATCGATAAGGATTTCACCGATGTCCTGACGCAGATAGTCGCGGAAGGCACGCACAATCACGTTGCTTTCCTGATGGATCAGGAAAGGAGCAGGGCGGTTTTCAGCGGCTTTCTTAATCGCTTCCCAGTGCTTGAGACGGAAGCTTAAGTCCCACTGCAGCGACTCGGCAGATTTACCGACGCCGGCAGTGCGCACAATCAGGCCCATGCCTTCCGGCAGGTCCAGCGCCGACAGCGCTTCTTTGAGTTCAGTACGATCGTCACCTTCGATGCGGCGAGAGATACCGCCTGCACGTGGGTTATTCGGCATCAGTACCAGATAACTGCCTGCCAGAGAGATAAAGGTCGTCAGCGCAGCGCCTTTATTGCCGCGTTCTTCTTTATCGATCTGAACAATGACTTCCTGGCCTTCACGCAGCACGTCTTTAATATTCGGACGACCATGTGCGTTGTAGCTGGAGGGGAAATATTCGCGGGAAATTTCTTTTAACGGGAGGAAACCGTGACGCTCTGCGCCATAATCGACAAACGCAGCTTCAAGGCTGGGTTCAATGCGAGTGATTTTACCTTTGTAGATGTTGGCTTTTTTCTGTTCGTGTCCAGGACTTTCGATATCCAGATCGTACAGACGCTGACCGTCAACCAGGGCAACGCGCAACTCCTCCTGCTGAGTTGCGTTTATTAACATTCTTTTCATCGTGACTTACTCGTTATTCTTTCATGAGTGATTACAGCTGCGGGCATAGTTACCCTGGACGAGTATCAACCGATGGCCCCGTGACTTAGTGCAATGTCGTCAACCTCACGGCTGTCGACCGCGCGAGGGGCGCAAATAACGTCGGTGGCCTGTTTTTCATAAGGGAAAACAGCACCAGATAGTGGAAATGCCTGAGAGAATAAAGAAAACCCGTGCATCCCATACTGTTGTCCAGGCCGCAACCCGCAGCCCGCTAAGTGCCTGATTTCGCATTACGTCTTACGCCATTGCTGCGTGTCTGCTCAATCCGGCAAAATGACAATTTCGCTCGGTTTCTGCACTGAAATGCTTCAGTTAAGAAACTCAGGCATTATTCCATTGCTAACCTTCATATAGCAAGGCGACTTTAGCCAGCTTGTGAAGTTTCTTTACATTTAACTTGCTAATGTGTCGGACAAAGCAGCGGTTTGCTGAAAAAGCCAGCAGAGAAGCGACCTGCCATCACATCAACCCCAGAGTTAAGCACAGAAAAAGGGGTGGCGCTATCAGGGGACACTATTTAGAATCGCCGCCATGAAAACAGAGAATCCCGGCGTACATTTTGTCGCCATCACGGCTGAAAATGCCGGACAACGTATTGATAACTTTTTGCGCACCCAGCTCAAGGGTGTGCCAAAGAGCATGATTTATCGCATCGTACGCAAGGGCGAGGTGCGGGTGAATAAAAAGCGCGTCAAGCCAGAGTACAAGCTGGAGGAGGGGGATGAGGTACGTATCCCGCCGGTCCGGGTCGCGGAACGCGATGAAGACGCCGTATCACCTAAGCTGGCGAAGGTCGCTTCGCTGGCGGACGCTATCCTCTTTGAGGATGAGTCGCTACTGGTGATGAACAAGCCCTCAGGCACCGCCGTGCATGGCGGCAGTGGACTCAGTTTCGGGGTGATTGAAGGGCTGCGTGCGCTGCGCCCGGAAGCGCGCTTCCTGGAACTGGTGCATCGCCTGGATCGTGACACCTCGGGCATTCTGCTGGTCGCAAAAAAACGCTCGGCGCTGCGTTCCCTGCACGAGCAACTGCGTGAAAAGGGGATGCAGAAAGATTATCTGGCCCTGGTACGCGGCAACTGGCCGTCGCATCTTAAGGTCGTTCAGGCTCCCCTGCTGAAAAATATTCTCCAGAGTGGTGAGCGTGTCGTGCGCGTCAGCAGCGAAGGTAAAGCCTCTGAAACCCGCTTTAAAGTGGAAGAGCGGTTTGAGTTTGCCACGCTGGTGAAAGCCAGTCCGGTCACCGGACGCACCCACCAGATTCGTGTACATACGCTGCACGCCGGGCATCCCATCGCCTTCGACGATCGCTATGGCGAACGCGACTTTGACAGTCAGCTGGCGTCAACCGGTCTGAAACGCCTGTTCCTGCACGCGGCGGCACTGACTTTTACCCACCCTGGCACTGGCGAAGTCATGCGTGTCGAAGCGCCGCTGGATGATGGCCTGAAGCAGTGCCTGAATAAGCTGCGTCAGCTGAAAGCGTAATCGTTCTCCGGCATCAGTCCATTAATGGATTGATGCCGGCCTGCTGCAACATCCCGTTGAGCGCAATCAGCGGCAGCCCGACCAGCGTATTGGGATCGCGCCCCTCCAGCCGATCAAACAGACAAATTCCCAGACCTTCACTTTTAAAACTGCCTGCACACTGCAGCGGTTGCTCTTTTTCCACATACCCGGCGATTTCAGCGTCGGTTAAGGTGCGGAAATGCACCACAAAGGGTTCGCAACACTGCAGCAGCCTGCCACTGGCCGGATGAAACAGCGCCAGCCCGGTGTAAAAGGTAATCGCCTGACCGCTGGCGGCACGCAGTTGCGCCCGCGCATTCTCTGCCGTATGAGGCTTACCGGCGATCGCGCCATCCAGCACGCAGACCTGATCTGAGCCGATTATCCAGTGGTCAGGCCAGGCCTTTGCCAGCGCCTGCGCTTTCGCTACGGCAAGACGGGTGACCAGCGCTTCGGCATTTTCACCGGGCTGCGGTGACTCATCCACCTCAGGTGCGGCAGTGATAAATGGCAGGCCCAGCTTGCTTAGTAATGCCTGCCGAAAGGGCGAGGTTGAAGCTAAAAGAATCGATGGCGTCATTTTTTTTCAATAGTGATAGCGAATTGGTGACAGTCATTTTAAACTGTGCGCCGCACTGGATGCGAATAGTGGTT
>Ga0209461_10000322_pt1 | contig 17734 bp, 17 predicted proteins | sample AgamicAsMarz_FD_187162 | JGI IMG/M metagenome (GOLD analysis project Ga0209461, IMG submission 187162) | Agave microbial communities from Guanajuato, Mexico - As.Ma.rz (SPAdes) (version 2) | ecosystem: Host-associated > Plants > Phyllosphere > Phylloplane/Leaf | place: Guanajuato, Mexico... | reverse complement strand
GGTTTGGATTTTTTATGAAAATAATTTTTTCTTATTATCGCGGGGTGGAGCACGAACGAATATGCTTCGAAGTAATTGCTTCAGCATACCAATCGAGCCGCTACTTGTATTAACATCCTGAGATTGGGATGGTCTTAACAGGTTAAACTTCATGGTTTTAATTAAATTGTTTTCTCATTATCGCGGGGTGGAGCAGTCTGGTAGCTCGTCGGGCTCATAACCCGAAGGTCGCAGGTTCAAATCCTGTCCCCGCAACCAAAATGGTCCCGTGGTGTAGCGGTTAACATGCCTGCCTGTCACGCAGGAGATCGCCGGTTCGATCCCGGTCGGGACCGCCATACATACGATTCTTAAAACGAAACAAAAAATTGTTTCGTTTTTTTTATTATTTTGAAATGAGTAATATATAAATAGATTTTATTGTAAGAGTAATACTTTTAAGGATAATAACTGTATAAAACAGAAGCCGACGGAAGTAAAACTGCTCAACTCAATCATTAATTAGGAAACATGGGATGGTAGGGAGACACAAGGAGTTATGTGAAAGAAGGTACTGCTTACTACATGCGGTAAACGAAAGAAGTAACAAAATAAACGAAAACAACCTAAATATAAATTTCAATAATTTATTTAAACTATTCAAAAGAATATTACTGTTTGACATCTGCTTAATGTTTTGAAATGATATAATATGGCAAAGTTAGAAATAGACGAGTTAGAATGTTGGTGGTGAAGTAATTGGAAATTGTTTTACATACAAATACTGAGGAAGAAACTCAAGAAATTGCATTTTTTCTCGGACAATTAGTGCAACAAAAAGATGTAATATTATTAGAAGGAGATCTTGGTGCTGGAAAGACCACTTTTACAAAAGGATTTGCTAAAGGTCTTGATGTAAAAAGAACAGTTAATAGCCCAACTTTTAATATTATTAAAGAATATAAAGGTAGAATTCCTCTATATCATATGGATGTTTATCGTTTAGAAGGAAGTAGTGAAGATTTAGGCTTTGATGAGTATTTTATGGGTGAAGGTGTTTGTGTTGTAGAATGGGCTCATTTAATTTCAGATTACTTACCAAATGAATTCTTAAAAATCATAATAACTCATGAAGAAAATGGTAGAATGATTACTTTTATTCCAAGTGGATCTAGGTATGAATTTATTTGTAAGGAGTTAATAAACAATGACCGTTTTAGCAATTGATACATCTACAAATGTTATGGGTATTAGTCTAATAAAAGATCAGTCTGTTATTGGAGAAACGATAACATTTATTAATAAAAACCATTCTGTACGATTAATGCCAGCGATTAGCTCTTTAATGGAAGAATGCAATATAAAACCAAAGGAACTATCTAAAATAGTAGTTGCAAAAGGTCCAGGCTCTTATACGGGTGTACGTATTGGTGTCACTGTGGCTAAATCATTAGCTTTCACTTTAAAAATTCCAATTATCGGGGTATCAAGTTTGAAGGTATTGGCTGCTAATGGACGATATTTTAATGGATTAGTCTGTCCATTATTTGATGCAAGACGCAACTTATTATTTACTGGTCTTTATGATTTTAGAGGTCAGGTCATTAATGAGGTATTAGAAGACTGCAATATTGACCGAAGTATATGGATTGAAAAGCTTAAATCTTATAATGAACAAATCTTATTTATTGGTAATGATGTATCAATTCATAAGGAGTTTATTATTGAGCATTTAAAAGATAAAGCTCTCTTTGCAAAAGAAAGTATGAATAACCAGAGACCAAGTGAACTGTTTACATGTAGCTTAGAAGAAAAAGAAGAATCGGTTCATAATTTTTCACCGGAATATTTAAGATTATCAGAAGCAGAAGCTAATTGGCTAGCAAGCCAAGAAAAGTAGGAGGATATTATGATCTCATCGGTTGCTTTTCGTAAAATGAAAGAAGAAGATTTAGATCAAATAGTAGAAATTGAAAAACAATCATTCCCTACACCATGGACATATGATGCTTTTTATAATGAATTATATTCAAATCAATTTGCCAATTATATAGTGGCTGAAGTTGATGAGAAAATAATTGGTTATTGTGGATTATGGGTGGTCATTGACGAGGGACATATTACAAATATAGCTATTTTGCCAGATTATAGAGGAGTAGGTCTTGGCGAAAAGTTACTTCGGGCGGTAATGGAAACTGCTAAAAATCTTGGAGCTGATACATTAACTTTAGAAGTAAGGGTATCAAATCATGTAGCAATGGGACTATATCGAAAACTGGGCTTCCAAGATGGCGGTATTCGAAAAAGCTATTATACAGATAATTTTGAGGATGCATTAGTTATGTGGGTGAATTTGAAATGATAAATGAAAATTGTTTAATTCTTGCTATAGAGACAAGCTGTGATGAAACTTCAGCCGCAGTTGTTAAAAACGGAAATGAAATTTTAAGTAATGTAGTAGCTACTCAGATAGATATTCACAAACGTTTTGGTGGAGTTGTACCTGAAGTTGCATCACGATTACATGTTGAGCAAATAACTTTAGTAATCGAAGAAGCAATGAAGCAAGCACAGGTAGAATATGAAGAGCTAGCTGCCGTTGCAGTTACAGAAGGTCCAGGACTTGTTGGAGCGTTACTAATTGGGGTAAATGCGGCTAAAGCAATTGCATTTGCACATGGATTACCGCTTATAGGAGTACACCACATTGCGGGTCATATTTATGCTAATCAACTTGTACAGCCCCTGCAATATCCACTGTTAGCATTAGTAGTTTCTGGTGGACATACGGAGCTTGTCTACATGAAGGAAGATGGCATTTTTGAGGTAATAGGTGAAACAAGGGATGATGCAGCAGGAGAAGCTTATGATAAGGTCGCTAGAACACTTAAATTACCTTACCCAGGTGGTCCTCACATTGATCGTCTAGCACAAGAAGGAAATGCAACTATTCCTTTTCCTAGAGCTTGGTTAGAAGAGGGTAGCTATGACTTTAGTTTTAGTGGATTAAAGTCAGCGGTTATTAATTATATGCATAATGCTGAGCAAAGAGGCGAGGAAGTATCACCAGCTGATGTCGCAGCAAGCTTCCAAGAGAGTGTAATTGAAGTAATTGTCTCTAAAACAATTCAAGCTGCAAAAGAATATCATGTAAAACAAGTTTTATTAGCCGGAGGAGTGGCAGCTAATAAAGGGTTGAGAGCTACATTACAAGAAGAGATGAATGCTTTGAGTAATATAGAATTAGTTATACCACCACTATCACTTTGTACAGATAATGCTGCGATGATTGGTGCTGCTGCATTTATCCGTTTAAAACAAGGGAAACTAGGTAATTTGGCATTAAACGGGAATCCAGGTTTGGATTTAGAGAATATGTAAGGAGTACTTATTCACAATTTTTTAATAAAATGTGGATAAGTACTTTTTATTTGTTAAAAACTTATTAATCTATGTGAACAAAATTGTGTATAACTTTACTGTTTTTTTGTGGATAGTGTGTATAAACCTGTGTAAAAGCTAAATGATAATTGAATATATGTGGATAAATATGTAGATAAGAAAAAACGGATAGCAAAAAGCTCATCCGTTTAGTCATTAATCTTGTAAGTTCTCCCACTCTTCCATTAGGTCTATTAACTTAGCTTCGATATCATTTTTCTTATTTGTTAATTCTTGTACTAATTGAAAATCACCGTAAACTTCTGGCTTACATAATTCTAGTTCGATCGTCTCTATATCAAGCTCAAATTGCGATATATTACTTTCAATTTCCTCTATACGGCGCTGAGTTTGACGGAGTTTTTTCTTCAATTCTTTGTCTTGTTGATAATCAGAAATTGGTTGAGAAGATTGTTTAGCTTGTGCTAATGTAGCCTCTTTTTCTGCTTGTTCTTTTTCAAATGCTTCGTTTTTCTTAAATAGGTAATAGTCATAATCACCCAAATAAATTGATAATCCTGCTTTTGCTAGTTCAAAAGTTTTTGTGGATAATCTGTTCATAAAGTAACGATCATGAGATACAAATAAAATCGTTCCAGGGTAATCTAATAATGCATTTTCTAACACTTCTTTACTATCTAAATCTAAGTGGTTAGTAGGCTCATCAAGAATTAAGAAATTAGCTTTTTTCATCATAAGCTTAGCCAAAGCTAATCTAGCCTTTTCTCCACCACTTAAAGAGGTAACAATTTTTGTCACATCATCTCCAGAAAATAAAAAGTTCCCTAATATTGTTCGAATTTCTTGTTCAGCTTTTAATGGATAATCATCCCAAAGTTCGTCTAATACTCTTTTATTAGAAGTTAGTTTTGCTTGCTCTTGATCATAATAACCAACTGAAACATTTGCGCCAAAATCAATCGTTCCTTGTAATTTTTCTAAATCAGCAATAATCGTTTTAAGTAATGTCGATTTACCAACACCATTTGGACCGACTAATGCGACACTATCGCCTCGATTCAGTACGAATCTCATCGGCTGATCAATTGTTGGGATCCGATCATAGCCAATAAATAAATCTTGTACAGACAACACATCATTACCGCTTTGTTTTTCAATTGAAAATGAAAAATTAGCCGAAGATTCGTCTCCAAGTGGCCTGTCTAGTCGAACCATACGATCTAATTGTTTCCTACGACTTTGAGCTCTTTTGGTAGTTGATGCACGCGCAATATTACGCTGTACAAAATCTTCAAGTTTAGAGATTTCCTCTTGTTGCTTTTCAAACTGTTTTAACTCTTGTTCATATTGAGCTGCCTTTAGTTCAAGGTACTTACTATAATTACCAACAAATCGTTGATGCTTATGATTCGATATTTCATAAACAATATTAACAACTTGATCAAGGAAATATCGATCGTGGGAAACGATTAATACTGCACCAGGGTATGACTGTAAGTAGCGCTCTAACCAACTTAGAGTGTCAATATCTAAATGGTTCGTAGGCTCATCCAAGATTAACAAGTCAGGCTTTGTCAATAAAAGCTTACCTAATGCCAGTCTCGTCTTTTGTCCACCGCTTAACGAGGAAATTTTTGTTTCATAATCTTCATTACTAAAACCTAAACCACTAATTATTGAACGAATATCTGCTTCAAACTGGTAACCACCGTTTTCTTTGAATGTATATTGAAGATGATCATATTCATTCATAACCTTGTCATAAACGGCTTGATTGGAGTAGACATCCTCCCTAGTCATTTTAACTTCTAATTTTCTCATATTGTCCTGCATCTCTACTAAATGATTAAATACAGAATAATATTCTTCCCAAATTGTTTTATCGCTTTGTAAACCAGAGTTTTGGGCTAAGTACCCTACAGTAACGTCTTTAGGTTTATTTATTTCACCGCCATCATAGGATATTTCACCTGCTATGATTTTCAATAATGTAGATTTTCCCGCACCATTACGTCCAACAATGGCAACGCGATCACTCGTTTGAACTTCTAATTTTATATTTGAAAGTATAATGTCACTACCAAAATACTTTGAGACATTATTTACTTGTAAAAGAATCATGGATAACACCTCATTGCAAAATTTTTTATGTATGTAACTGTAGACTGTCAAAATTCTTAAATATAGTGTATATTTTACATTAGAACAAGTACTTTATTACTAAAATAAAGTCAAATTACACACCATAGTAAAAAGAATTACAGTAAGTGGGGGATTAAAAAATGGATTCGGAACAAATTAAAATTCCACAAGCTACTGCTAAACGTCTACCTTTATATTACCGTTTTATAAAGAATTTGTCTTTATCAGGTAAACAAAGAGTTTCTTCAGCAGAGTTAAGTGAAGCAGTAAAGGTAGATTCCGCTACAATCAGAAGAGATTTTTCATATTTTGGAGCACTTGGTAAAAAAGGTTATGGCTATAACGTAAACTATTTATTAACTTTTTTCTCGAAAGCGCTTAACCAGCATGAAGTTATGAAAGTTGCATTAATTGGTGTTGGTAATTTAGGAACTGCATTCTTACACTATAATTTTATAAAAAATAATAATACAAAAATTGAGATGGCATTTGATATTGATCCAAATAAAATTGGTACTGAAATAGGTGGAGTACCCGTTTATAATCTAGATAATCTAGAGGAAGTTATGAATGAAGATATTCAAATCGTTATTTTAACTGTTCCTGCACCTGTAGCACAATCAATAGCTGATCGATTAAATGGAAAAAATATTAGAGGAATCTTAAATTTCACACCTGCACGAATTAGTGTACCAGAACATATTCGCATTCATCATATAGACTTAGCAGTTGAACTGCAAACATTGGCATATTTTTTACAACAATAAATTCATATCAAAATAAAACCCCCAAAAAAAATTTGGGGGTTTTTAATGTAAATTGATCTGCTGAAAAACGACAAAAGAGTTCATTAACATATGTGTTAAGATTGGCACCATAATTGAGTTTGTTCGTTTATACAGATAACAAAATACAAAGCCGATTAAAAAGTATGATAAAAAGAAGGGCAAGTCACCGTGCATAAGCGAAAAGATCGCTGAACTAATTCCAGCAGAAATAATAAATGGTAAACGATTATATAGCCTTTTAAAAATAATACGACGAAAAATAATTTCCTCTAAAATTGGTGCAACTAAACTTGGAATGATAATAAAAGCCGGGTTAAGCTTAGCGATGTTTATGATATTTTGAGTATTTTCTGAGCCCTTATGTAAATCAAATACATAAATTAAAATTAAATTACAAACAATTTGAGTTAGCATTGTTATGAAGTAACCTAAAATAACCCAATTTATTATTGTACGATAATTAGTTTTCAGATTCTTAATTCCTTCATAAAGGGGCTTATGTAATAAGATAAGTATAATAATTAATCCAGTTACGAAACTAATACAACCCCATAATGCCACCGCTTCAAGAGAAGCTGTTTTCTGATCCACTCCAACGTATAAGTTACTATTTAATAAATAGGGCACCCCAAATACCGCTGAATATTGAAGAACGACATACGTTAATAAAATCCATAAATCTCTAGTTTTCAATACGATAGCTCCTTTGTGTTGATATTTTTCAGAACCCAAAGGTTTATAACAACACGTACATTATTTTACTCGTTTCTTTAGTTTCTTAAAAGAAATTTTCACTTTTTATTTTACTTTTGATTGTAAAGAAAAAAACTTATTAAATTTCGACAAGAAAAGTGCCTGCTTCGGGCTTGCAAAATTTTTTGATATTATTTAAACTAATAATTGTGTTAGCACTCAATATACATGAGTGCTAAAAAATAATGATTTGATTATTGAGGAGGTATTTACACATGTTAAAGCCATTAGGTGATCGTGTTGTAATTGAGCTTGTTGAGTCTGAAGAAAAAACTGCTAGTGGTATCGTGTTACCAGGTAGTGCACAAGAAAAGCCACAAGAAGGCAAAGTTGTTGCAGTAGGCACAGGTCGAGTACTTGAAAATGGTGAGCGCGTAGCTTTAGAAGTATCTGTAGGTGATCGCATTATCTTCTCTAAATATTCAGGAACAGAAGTTAAGTACGGTGGTACTGAATACTTAGTACTTCGCGAAAACGATATACTTGCAATCATAGGTTAATAAAATAAAAATACTTAAATTAAAAAATATATTTTTTATATTATAAGGAGGTCATTTTCATGGCAAAGGACATTAGATTTGGTGAAGAAGCACGTCGCGCAATGTTACGTGGTGTAGACGCTTTAGCTGATGCTGTAAAAGTAACTTTAGGACCAAAAGGACGTAACGTAGTTCTTGAGAAAAAATTCGGTTCTCCATTAATTACAAATGATGGTGTTACTATCGCTAAAGAAATCGAATTAGAAGATGCATTTGAAAATATGGGTGCAAAATTAGTTGCAGAAGTTGCTAGTAAAACAAATGATGTTGCTGGGGACGGTACAACAACTGCTACAGTTTTAGCGCAAGCTATGATTCGTGAGGGTCTTAAAAACGTAACTGCTGGTGCAAATCCAATGGGTATCCGTAAAGGTATCGAAAAAGCAGTTGCTGTAGCAATCGAAGAATTAAAAACAATCTCAAAACCAATTGAAGGTAAAGAGTCAATCGCACAAGTTGCTGCAATTTCTTCAGCGGATCCAGAAGTTGGACAATTAATTGCTGAAGCAATGGAGCGCGTTGGTAACGATGGAGTTATTACTCTTGAAGAATCAAAAGGTTTCACAACTGAGTTAGAAGTAGTAGAAGGTATGCAATTTGACCGTGGATACTCTTCTCCTTACATGGTTACAAATTCAGAGAAAATGGTTGCTGAATTAGAAAATCCATATATTTTAATCACAGATAAAAAAGTAACAAACATTCAAGAAATCTTACCAGTACTTGAGCAAGTTGTTCAACAAGGTAAGCCACTATTAATCATTGCTGAGGATGTTGAAGGTGAAGCACAAGCAACGATCATCGTAAATAAATTACGTGGTACGTTCAATGCTGTTACTGTTAAAGCTCCTGGCTTCGGTGACCGTCGTAAAGCAATGTTAGAAGATATCGCGATCTTAACTGGCGGTGAAGTGATTACAGAAGAATTAGGATTAGATCTTAAAACAACTAACATCACTCAATTAGGTCGTGCTTCAAAAGTTGTAGTAACAAAAGAAAACACGACAATCGTTGAGGGTGCTGGTGAAACTGAAGCAATCCAAAGACGTATCGGCGTAATCCGTGCTCAATTAGAAGAAACTACTTCTGAATTTGATCGCGAAAAATTACAAGAGCGTTTAGCTAAATTAGCTGGTGGTGTAGCAGTAATCAAAGTTGGTGCTGCAACTGAAACTGAATTAAAAGAGCGTAAATTACGTATTGAAGATGCATTAAACTCTACACGTGCTGCAGTTGAAGAAGGTATTGTAGCTGGTGGTGGTACTGCATTAATGAGCGTATATAATAAAGTAGCTGCAATCGAAGCAGAAGGTGACGTAGCAACAGGTATCAACATCGTATTACGTGCACTTGAAGCTCCAGTTCGTCAAATCGCTACAAATGCTGGTCTAGAAGGATCAGTAATTATTGAGAAATTAAAAAGTGCGGAAGTTGGCGTTGGTTTCAATGCTGCTAACGGACAATGGGTAAACATGATCGAAGAAGGTATCGTTGACCCAACTAAAGTTACACGATCTGCACTTCAAAACGCAGCATCTGTTTCTGCTATGTTCTTAACAACTGAGGCTGTAGTAGCAGATATCCCTGAGAAAAATGCTCCAGCAATGCCTGACATGGGCGGCATGGGCATGGGCGGCATGATGTAATAAAGTAAAAACCCTTGAGCAATCAAGGGTTTTTTTTTTCACATATAATTGCTAGAGCTTAATATAGTGGTTGTTATTTTTCACCAAAGAAATCAACTTCGTTTTAACATAAAAAAACTTTTATTACCTTCATACTATTTTCCATTAACAAATTTAATAATTTCTGAATATATTAAGAGAAGGACAAGCTATAAAGAAATGAGGGGATATGGATAGACGAAATAAAAGAATTACAGGAAAAAATAGCAGAAATTAAAGAACGTTTGGCAGTAGCAGAGAGCACTATTATAAAGGTTGAACAAAAAATTGAGAGAATTGAAAGTTATACTAGTTGGACTGTACGTTTAATTATTGGAGCAATTATTATGGCAGTTATAAGAATCATTCTAAAAGGTGAAAAAACCTGGGACTTTTATAGGTTTTTTATTTTTATGTTTCGGTTATTTACTTTTGGAGTAATCGATAATGAGAATAACTAACTGGTATTAGATTGAAGAAATTGAATTAAATAAGACTTAGGCTTTATTGACTATATATCGTTTAAATATGTATAGTAAATTTGATAAAAGCAGAAAACCTTTGATGCGATATTACGGTTATATCAAATAACTTTTTAAGGATGATTTAGATGAATTTCGGTTTATACAGAGGATGCCTTTTTGGTCTTTTATTTTCTATACCATTTTGGTTGGTCTTATTATGGCTTATATTTAGATAGAAAATAAAAAAACCCCTTCACATAAGTAAAAAGCTACTAACTTTCTACATAAAAGAGGCGTAGATCATTAATCTAAAAAGTTATTTTTTAAACGATAAAGTCATGGAATATTGGTTCAATTAATTCTCCGCTATTTAATTGACCTCTATTTTTTATTACACATCGTACTAGCGGTTCTACATAAATATAATTTTTGTCTTCTCCAGTTTTTATATGCTTAGTTAGACTAAAGAAAGCTGTTTTTTGCCCAGTATTCATTCCAAACTCTACTATCCCTACATTTACATACTCATCATTTTTTAATTCCGAGATTAATAATCCCATTCCTTGTTTTTTATAGCCTGTTATATAGTAATTATTAAATCTCCAGTTAATGATCTTTAACCAATTTAGTGATCGATGTGCAGGTATATAAGTGGAATCTTTTGATTTAGCTACTATACCTTCAAGTCCAAGAGTTTTAATTTGCTCAAAAAACGTCTCACCTTCTGACTCGATATAAAAACTTTTTTTAATTGCTTCTTGATCAACTAGGGTTTCTGAAAGGATTTTTTTTCGATAAGATAAAGGTTCTTTCATTAAGTTTTTATTTTTAAGACGTAAAATATCAAAAACGATATATGTTAATGGAAATTGTTTGCTTCCTTGTATTATTTTGTATTCTTGAATAAAACTTACTCGATTGGTTGCCGCTTCAAAATCCTCTCTGGCGTTATTATAACAAACTAAAACACCGTCTAAGTAACAATCATCTAAGTCGATATTTTCGAGTTCAGGGATTCTCTCCGTAATCTCGGTACCATTTCGATTAAAAAGTTTATTCTTCCCATTTTGCCTTTCAAGCATCATTCGAACACCATTTGATTTCAATTCAAAATAATGTTGATCAGAGTCAAATGGTTTATCAGCATTTTGTAATAGCATTGGCTCAATAAACATTTTTCATTTCGCTATCATGATTGTTGCTTTTCAACATAATCAAGATTCCTTTCTTTTTCATTTGATATATATAAATAACATAAAATTTTTGTTTTCTTATATAGCAATAATTCACTCTATTTTTAGTCTTCCACTAGTTAATGTACTTTTATTTCAAATGTATTTCAAGTCATAACTCGTCTAATTTCACAATAAGATTAATTATCTTCTTATGAAAAGTGGTGTTATGAAATGGGGAGGAAAAATAATTTCAAAATTACGGAACCGATGTTGAACGAGTACTATGATTTGAGTCAAAAAAAGAAAGATATTGAAAATCAGTTAGAGGAATTACAAAAGATTTTTCATGGATACTTTGATCATCAAGTTGGAATGAATGAAAAAGGTGAACTAATTATTAATAATTTAAAACTTGAACGAATCATAAGAAAAAAAGAAAAATTTAATGAGGAGAAGACAATTCATAAATTAGAAGAACTAAACTTGACTGATTTAATACAAATAGTAAGAAAACCAGATGGAGATAAAATCAAGTCTGCTATTAATTTGGGATTGTTAAAAGAGAAGGATTTGGATGGATGTATATCTGTTAATTCATCACAAGCAATTTATGTTAAACCGCTAAAAAAGTAATTAGTTTAGGTAAAAGGAACTTTCTGGAGAGTATCTAATACTCTCTTTTTTAGATGTAACGAATTTTATCTTTCAGAATAATGTATTAGTATACATGTCCAAGTATTCGGACATGCCAATATTGAAAAGGAGTGCTAATTTTGGCAACTTGGAGAAATGATTTTATTTCGATGAACAAGTATACGAGGCCGTCAATAAAATTGAAAGAAGTTAGAAAAATTGTGCTGCATTGGACAGCCAATCCGGGGGCAAGTGCACAAAGTCACCAAAGGTATTTTAACGGTATAGCGATAAAAAATAAAACATATGCATCTGCTCATATTTTTGTTGATTCGAAAGAGGCAATTTGTATTATTCCGCTTGATGAAGTAGCTTATCATGCAAATGATCATTATGAAAGAAATAGTAATGGTGGTGTATATAGAGGGGTGGATGAACTCGCTCCGAACGCAAATAAGCTTTCAATCGGTGTTGAAATGTGTGTCGAAAAGGATGGTACGATTTCACAATATACATTAACACGTACGATTAGAGTAATTGCTGAATTGTGTAAGATGTTTAAATTAAATGCAAATGACATTGTAAGACATTATGACATAACACATAAGCCATGTCCGAAAACCTTCATAGACAACCCCGATCGATTTAACGAGTTTAAAGCACAAGTGAATGCGATCTTAAATCCCCCGATAACCCAAACAGATTCAGTTCCATACCCTGGTATTTTAAAAGAAGGGTCAAGAGGTGAATCTGTCAAAAAAGTTCAACAAAAACTTAAAATAACGGCAGATGGAATTTTTGGACCAGTTACTGAAAATGCAGTTAAAAAATTTCAAGCAAGTAATGGACTAGTTGTCGATGGAATTATTGGAAAGAATACTTGGGGCAAGCTGTTTTAAAAGACAAGATCACGAATTCTTAAAGAAAAAATCCCTATTTCTTTTTCAAATAGGGACTTTTTTAATGAGGTGAGATGATTTTTAAACCGATAACAGATCCAATTACTAAGGTGATAAATAACAGTCTCTTCCATTCACGTGATTCATTAAAGAACAACATGCCAATCAAAACAGAACCAGCGGCACCTATACCAGTCCAGATTGTATAACCTGTTCCGACGGGTATAACCTTTAAGGCTTTTGATAATAAGTAAAAACTAATCCATCCAGATAGAATACACAAAATGGAGTAGTTAAGTTTTTTAAAATTATTAGATAGCTTCATAAAAATGACAAAGCCAACTTCACCCAAACCTGCAATAAATAAAAATAACCAAGCCATTTTATGCTGCATCTCCTTTCTCTGCTTTTTTATCACCTGAAGTTAATTTTAAGCCAATAATTCCTGATAATAATGTAATTACTAGAATAACTTTTAATATAGAAGCTGTTTCATTTAAAAATAACATTCCTATAATAACTGTCCCAGCGGCACCGATTCCTGTAAAAACTGCGTAGGCAGTACCTATTGGAATATCTCTTATTGCTTTTGAAAATAAATAAAAGCTGAACAAGATACCAGCTATTGTAAAAATTGTTGGCAACAAATTTGTAAATCCTTCTGAGTATTTTAGGCCAAATGCCCAAGCGATTTCGGAAACCCCCGCTATAACTAAGTAAATCCAACTCATAAAAAATCTCCCCCTTATAGCAGAATAAATAAATGATTTCTTTTTGACAAACTACCTACCGTTCGTTAGTTAAAAGATACACTATAATCTTATTCATGACAAGTTGTAACGTTTCCACAAAAATTTATTTTTTTTATGTATTGAAATACCTTGACCGAAAAAATATACATTGTTAGAATGAGACAATAATACAATATTCGTCATTATTCTTCATATATCCTCGACAATACGGGTCGAGAGTCTCTACCGGGGCGCCGTAACATGCCCTGACTATGAAGGCAGTCTGACTTTGTTTAATTTAAGTCTGATTTTCTGCCTTCTTATGCGTATTTTTCGTATGTAAAAAGAGGAGAAAATCGGCTTTTTTTATTTTTTTTGGGAAAAATAGTATCAGTTTAACTGATACGTTAATTCAATATATATAGATGGGGTGACCGTTTTGCAACAACATGACACAATTGTAGTACTAGATTTTGGAAGTCAATATAACCAACTTATAGCACGCCGTATCCGTGAGTTTGGCGTTTATAGTGAATTACGTCCTCATACAATCACTGCAGAGGAAATTAAGCAAATGGGCGCTAAAGGGATCGTTTTCTCTGGCGGACCAAATAGCGTATATGGTGAAAATGCTTTTTTCTGTGATGAAGCAATTTTTGATTTAGAAATTCCAATCTTAGGTATTTGTTACGGAATGCAGTTATTGACCCAACATTTTGGTGGAACGGTAGCTAGAGCTGACCAACGTGAATACGGTAAAGCTGAATTAAATATTCAAAATCCGTCTGCTTTATTAAAAGACCTACCTTCAGACCACGTAGTTTGGATGAGCCACGGTGATAAAGTAATTCAACAACCAGAAGGATTCGTTGTAGATGCGACTAGTGCTTCTTGCCCAATCGCTGCAATGAGTAACGAAGCTAAAAAAATGTATGGTGTACAATTCCATCCAGAAGTTCGTCACTCTGAATATGGTAATGATTTATTAAAGAACTTCGTATTCAATATTTGCGAATGTGAAGCTAACTGGTCAATGAAAAACTACATTGAAGTTGAACTTGAAAATATTCGTAATATTGTTGGCGACAAAAAAGTACTTTGCGCACTTAGTGGTGGTGTTGATTCTTCAGTAGTTGCAGTATTAATTCACAAAGCAATTGGTGATCAATTAACATGTATCTTCGTTGACCATGGTTTATTACGTAAAGATGAAGCTGAAGGCGTTATGAAGACGTTTAGCGAAGGCTTCCACATGAACGTAATTAAAGTAGATGCTAGAGAGCGCTTCTTAAGCAAACTTGCTGGCGTTTCTGATCCAGAAGAAAAACGTAAAATTATCGGTAATGAATTCATCTATGTGTTTGATGATGAGGCAGCTAAATTAGAAGGTATGGATTTCTTAGCTCAAGGAACTCTTTATACAGATATTATCGAGAGCGGTACGGCTACAGCTCAAACAATCAAATCACATCATAATGTTGGTGGATTACCTGAAGACATGCAATTCACGTTAATCGAGCCTTTAAATACATTATTTAAAGACGAAGTACGTGCAGTTGGAACTGAACTAGGAATTCCAGATGCAATCGTTTGGAGACAACCATTCCCAGGACCAGGTCTAGGAATTCGCGTATTAGGTGAAATTACTGATCAAAAACTTGAAATCGTTCGTGAATCAGATGCAATTTTACGTGAAGAAATTGCTTTAGCTGGTTTAGATAAAGAAATTTGGCAATATTTCACAGTATTACCTGACATCCGTAGTGTTGGTGTAATGGGTGACGAACGTACGTATGATTACACTGTTGGTATTCGTGCAGTTACGTCTATCGATGGAATGACGGCTGACTGGGCACGTATTGATTGGGATGTACTACAAAAAATCTCAACTCGTATTGTAAACGAAGTTAAACACGTAAACCGTATAGTTTATGATGTAACTAGTAAGCCACCTGCAACAATTGAGTGGGAATAATAATAAAAGCCATAAACCCTTATTGGGTTCATGGCTTTTTTATTTTTTCTTGAGATTTGACCCCAGTTTGTAACAAATTGCCGGAACTTGTGAGGGTATTCTGTGATAATTTTGGTTTATAATCGGTATTTTTTATTTGGGAGGGTCAGAAATTGCATAAACATTTTAGAAATGTGGATTCTTATCCCCAGGTTAGTAAAACAAATTTTTTTATCAAGTATTATACTTATATTTGTAGTGTATTGGGGATTATTAGGAAGTAGGAGATAGGAGAGTAATTCAATTATTTTATAATATAAATTTACTAAAGATAATCGTAATAATTTTTAGTTTTGTAATTGCATCGTTATTGTATGTTTATTAAAAGACGAAAAGAAATCAAAATAAGTATTAAAAATAGTAAATATAGCTAAATCTCTTCTTAAGTAAATGATTGTAGCTTTTTTGTTGAAATTTGTCATTTATTGAACAGTTTATAGTACAATAGTTATTAGAATTTACTGTTAATTGAACGTTTTATTTGACTAAAATGTGTTTTTCCAAATGATGAAGTCTAATTGAACAACTAAAATACGGTAAAAACGAACGAAAACGAATATTTTATAAAAAACGTTCGTTTTTTGTTGACACGTAACAAAACTGATTGTAATATAAAGAGGTAAATTAAATAAATTATTTGTCATAACATGTCGTATAGGCTAGTAAATATGGACTAGCGTCTCTACCCGCCACCGAAAAAGGCGGACTACGAAGTAATGATTTCTGAAAGTTATTAACCTACTATTTTGCTATTATTCTACTATTCTTGGGTTAATAAGTTCGGAATGAAACTGCTCGTGATAGGCGCTTTTACCATTGTGTAAAAGTGCCTTTTCTATTTTAAACAATAGAGACCGACTTTTAAGACTAAAACATAGGAGGATCACATGAAAGAACGTATCAGTAATTATTTTGAGTTCAATAAGTTAGGCACATCATATCGTCAAGAAACAATTGCTGGTTTAACTACATTCTTAGCAATGGCTTATATTTTATTTGTAAATCCATCGATTTTATCATTATCAGATATAAAGGATTTCCCAGAAGCTTTAAGAATGAATAAAGAGGCAATCTTTGTAGCTACTTCTTTAGCTGCAGCATATGGATCGATTTTAATGGGTATTTATGCGAAATATCCAATTGCTTTAGCACCAGGTATGGGATTAAATGCATTCTTTGCTTTTAACGTAGTTCTTGGAATGGGTATTCCATGGCAAACAGCATTAGCTGGCGTATTCGTATCAGGTATCATTTTTATCATTCTTTCATTAACTGGTCTTCGTGAACAAATTATAAATGCAATTCCAATTGAATTAAAATTAGCAATTGGTAGCGGTATTGGATTCTTTATTACATTTGTTGGTTTAAAAAACTCAGGTATTATCGTAAGTAACCCTGCGACATTCGTATCACTTGGTAAATTAAATGAACCTGCTGTTTTATTAACGATTTTCGGTTTAGTTATTACTGTAGTTTTAATGGCTAGAAAAATAAAAGCCGGTGTATTTTTAGGTATGATCATTACTGCTATCGCAGGTATGATTTTTGGAATTATCGACTTACCATCTTCTGTTGTTGGTCCAGTACCAAGTATTGCTCCAACATTCGGTCAAGCAATTAAACATATTCCAGATGTTTTCTCTTCAGGTAAAATGTTTGCTGTAGTACTAACTTTCTTTATTGTAGATTTCTTTGATGCAACTGGAACATTAGTAGCTGTAGCTAACCAAGCTGGATTATTAAAAGAAAACAAACTTGAAAGAGCTGGTAAAGCATTAATGGTTGATGCAACTGCTGTAGTAGTTGGTTCAACTTTAGGTACAAGTACTACTACTTCTTATATAGAGTCAACTGCTGGTGTAGCTGCTGGTGGACGTACTGGATTCTCAGCAGTAGTAACAGGTATTCTATTCTTATTAGCATTATTCTTCGCACCACTTTTAGGAGTAGTAACAGCAGCGGTAACTTCACCTGCTTTAATCGTAGTCGGAGTTTTAATGGTTTCATCAATTGGTCAAATTGATTGGAAAAAGTTCGAAATTGCTGTTCCAGCATTCTTTACAATTATTGCAATGCCTTTAACTTATAGTATTGCAACTGGTATTGCAGTTGGTTTCATTTTCTATCCGATTTCAATGATTGCAGCTGGAAAAACGAAAAAAATTCATCCAGTAATGTATGTATTGTTTGTAGTATTCCTATTATTCCTAGCATTTTTTAGAGAATAGGTAAAATAGAACGTTAAAAACCAGCCTCCCAAAATAGGAGGCTGGTTTTATTTTTATCATAATATATAGAAGTAATGTGGATGTAGACTACTTCATCCTAATGATTCTGAATAGTAGTATTTTTATTTTAGTATTGTAATTAACTCGAATAGCTGATATATTATTCTATGTTGTCCCAAACGAGGGAAAACAAACGAAATAAAAATCAAAAAACATTTAAAAAGTTGTTGACTAAAACAAGCTTTAAATGATATGATTTAAAAGTCGCTTCTGAAGCGATAAAGTGAACTTTGAAAACTAAACAAAACATGAAGTAAACGTCA
>Ga0209461_10000319_pt1 | contig 17858 bp, 19 predicted proteins | sample AgamicAsMarz_FD_187162 | JGI IMG/M metagenome (GOLD analysis project Ga0209461, IMG submission 187162) | Agave microbial communities from Guanajuato, Mexico - As.Ma.rz (SPAdes) (version 2) | ecosystem: Host-associated > Plants > Phyllosphere > Phylloplane/Leaf | place: Guanajuato, Mexico... | reverse complement strand
GCCTGCGGGTGAAAGGCTTCCCGGGGAAGCTGGGGCCGCTCGTCGTGCTCTGGTTCGTCGTCTTCATCGCCGGCTCGGCGACCTTCTCCGTCCTGCACTCCCAGGACGAGGAAGAGCACCATGAGCAGGAGGTCGGCCTGCCGCACGCGACCGAGGAAGCCGAAGAAGAGGCTGCCGACGTCGAGGCCGCCGAGTAGGCTCTGCAAACCGGCGCCTCACGGCCACCCCTCTAAAGTTTGGGCGCGATGCCCAGCTTTCACGTAACCACGTTCGGCTGTCAGATGAACGTGCACGACTCCGAGCGGATGCGCGGGATGCTCGAGTCGCTCGGCTACGCGGAGGCCCCCAGTCGCGACCAGGCCGACCTGATCCTCTTCAACACCTGCTCGATCCGCGAGTCGGCCGACAGTCGCTTCATCGCCCATCTCGGCGAGGCGAAGCGGCTCAAGTCCGAAGACCGTGAGCGAGTGGTCGGGGTGGGGGGATGCTGGGCGCAATCGGTCAAGGACGAGGTGTTCCAGCGCTTTCCCTTCGTCGATGTCGCCTTCGGTCCCGGCCAGATCCACAAGCTGGCCGAGTTCCTCAACTCGGACTCGCTTACGGCGCAGGGCTATTTCGAGTTCGAGGACTTCTCCGGCCACCTGCCGACCCGGCGCGAGCGCGAGTTCCAGGGTTGGCTGCAGATCTCGCAGGGCTGCAACTGCCGGTGCGCCTACTGCATCGTGCCCTCGACCCGTGGGCGCGAGGTAAGCCGCGACCCGGGTGAGCTGCTGATCGAGGCCGAGGCCCTGGCCGCGGACGGGGTCCGCGAGGTCACCCTGCTGGGCCAGAACGTCAACAGCTACGGGCGCGACCTGCCGGGGGAGACGCGGATCTCCTTCTCGGAGCTGCTGCGCAGGGTCGATGCGGTCGAGGGCATCGACCGCATTCGCTACACCAGCCCACACCCGAAGGACATGCGCGAGGACGTGATCCGCGCCCACGCCGAGCTGCCCTCCCTATGCGAGCACATCCACCTGCCCCTCCAGTCGGGATCCAGCGCCGTGCTCAAGCGCATGCGCCGCACCTACGACCGTCAGCGCTACATGGATCGCGTCGCCCTGATCCGCGAGCACGTCCCCGACTGCGCGATCACCACCGACATCATCGTCGGCTTCCCCGGCGAGACCGAGACGGACTTCGAGCAGACGATGGAGGTGGTCGACGAGGTCGGCTACGACGGGGCCTTCACCTTCGTCTTCTCGCCGCGCCGCGAGACCGAGGCAGCGGAGATGGGCGAGCAGGTGCCGCATCCGGTCAAGCGCGAGCGGATGGAGCGCCTGGTCGAGCTGGTCCAGCGGCGGGCGACCGAGCGGGCCGAGCGGTTCGTCGGGCGCGAGGTCGAGGTGCTGGTGGAAGGGCCCAGCAGGACGGATCCGTCGCGGTTGCGGGGGAAAACACGGCACAACAAGACGGTCAACTTCGATGGCGAAGGGCATCCTGGGGAGCTCGTCAACGTCGAGATCACCGATTCGACTTCGATGACGTTGGGAGGGGTGTTGGCAAAACCCCTCACTCAACTTTTTCGGTGAGGCGAAAGCGATCGTCCGCGGGCCGGACGCCGAAAAAGTACAAGCCGTTCGGGGCCTTGCCAACACCCCTCTTGTCAGCCGCCGCGCAGGCCCGATGAGCGTCATCGCCATCTTCGGCCCAACCGGGGTCGGCAAGACGGGTGTCGCCATCGAGCTTGCAGAAGAGCTTCGAAAGCGTGGCGAGAATCCAGTTGCCATTTCCTGCGATGCGCTGCAGGTGTACGAGGGGCTGGGGGCTCTTACTGGTGTTGCCAGCGAAGAGGAGCAGGCGCGGCTTGAGCACAGGCTGATCGGGTTCGTGCCGGTTTCGCGGCCGTTCTCGGTCGGGGATTACATGCCGCTGGCGCATGGGGAGATCGATCGGGCGCTGAAGGCGGGGAGGAGGCCGATCGTGGTGGGGGGGACCGGGCTGTATTTGCGAGCGGCGCTGGCGGAGCTGTCGCTGGTCAAGGCGCCGCCGGAAAGCGAGGACTCAGAGCTGTGGTCGCCGCAGACGCGCCACCCGACGACGATCTTCGGGCTGGACATGGCCCGCGACGTGCTCTACGAGCGGATCGACGCCCGCACCGAGGCGATCGTCGCCGCCGGCGCCCACGAGGAGGTGCTTGCGGCGGAAGCGCAGGGAGCGTCGCGCACCGCCCGTGTCGCCCTCGGCTTCGACGAGCTGCTCGCCGGCGACGTCGAGCTGATGAAGAAACGCTCTCGCAACTACGCCCGCCGCCAGCTCACCTGGATGCGCAAGATTCCCAACCTTCGCTGGATCGACCGTGGCGACCGTGACGACGCCACGGTGGCTGCCGAGATCGCCGCCTCCCTCTCCGAATAGGCTGCGCCGCATGCGATTCGAGAAGTGGCAGGCGCTGGGCAACGACTACCTGATCATCGAGGCGGATGAGCTTCCCTGGGAGCTGACGGCGGCACGGGTGCGGCGGATCTGCGACCCGCATTTCGGTCTGGGCACGGATGGCATCCTGCTTCTCTCCCGCAGCGAGGACCCGGCCTACGTTGCCGGGTTGCGGATCTTCAACCCCGACGGATCCGAGGCCGAGCTGTCGGGGAACGGAGCACGGGAGGCGATTCTCTACCTGCGTCGCCACGGCTGGACGGACCAGGACACGTTCTCGATTCTCACAGCGGCCGGGCCGGTGACGCCGACGATCACCTCCGAGCGGACCTGCTCGGTCGAGATGGGTCGGGCGGCCACGGCGTCCAAGGACTTTCCCGGCGGTGAGCCGGACGGCAAGGGCACTCTGAGCGCCGGCGGGCGCGAGTGGAGCTTCCAGCATGTCTCGATCGGCAACCCCCAGTGCGCCATCGACGCCGGCGAAGAGCTCGAGCAGCTCGACCTGGGTGCGATCGGGCCGGGGATCGAAGCTCACGAGCTCTTCCCCAACCGGACCAACGTCTCCTTCCTGCGCGTCGAGGGCAGCAGGGTGCGGGTGCGGATCTTCGAGCGCGGCGTGGGCGAGACTCTCTCCTCCGGCACCGGCGCCAGCGGCGCCGCGATCGCCGCCTTCCTGGGTGGCGCCGCCAGCCCGATCGTGGTCGAGCTCGATGGCGGCCAGCTCGAGGTCGAGGTCTCCGCGGACCTCGACGTGCGCCTCAGCGGCTGGGCGGAGCCGGTCTGCTCCGGCGAGCTCTCGGCGGAGCTGCTCCGGGCCCTCGCCGACCTCTAGGGTGCCGAGCCATGACTAACGCAGAGACCAAGCCCGGCATCGGCGCGCCCTCGAAGCGGCTCGAGGCGATGCCGCCCTACATGTTCCAGGAGCTCGAGCGGCGGATCGCCGACAAGCGCGCCGCCGGCATCGACGTGATCAGCCTCGGCATCGGCGACCCCGACGAGCCGACCTACCCGCACGTGGTCAAGGCGATGCAGGAGGCGGTCGCCGACGGCGCCAACCAGAAGTACCCGTCCAACCGCGGCCGGGCCGAGCTCCGCGAGGCCTTCGCCGGGTTCTACGACCGTCGCTTCGGCGTCGCGATCGACGCCGAGAGCGAGGTGATCCCGGCGATCGGCGCCAAGGAGTGCATCTACAACCTCTGCTTCGCCTTCCTCGATCCGGGCGGCGTCGCGCTCGCCTCCGACCCCGGCTACCCGGTCTACACCGGCGGGCCGATCCTGGCCGGGGCGACCCCCGAGCTTCTGCCCCTGGTCCCGGAGCTCGGCTTCGCCCCCGATCTCAGCGCCGTGCCCGCCGACGTCGCGGCCAAGGCGCGACTGATGTTCATCAACTACCCCAACAACCCGACCGGGGCGGTGGTCCCCGACGGCTTCTTCGAGCTGGTCGTCTCCTTCGCCCGCGAGCACGAGATCCTCGTCGTCCACGACAACGCCTACTCGGAGACGACCTACGACGGCTACGTCGCGCCGAGCTTCCTGGCGACGCCCGGCGCCAAGGAGGTCGGGGTCGAGGTCTTCTCGCTCTCCAAGGGTTACAACATGACCGGCTGGCGCTGCGCCGCGATTCTCGGCAACGCCGAAGCGATCCAGACCTACTGGCGGCTGAAGACCAACGTCGACTCCGGGCTCTTCGAGGCGGTCCAGCTCGCCGGCGCCGCGGCCCTAGGTGGCCCGAGTGGACCGCTGGAGCGGATGAACGAGACCTACACCCGCCGGCGCGACCTGGTCGTCGCGGCGCTGCGTGAGATCGGCGTCGAGGTCAGCGCGCCGAAGGGCACGATCTACGTCTGGGCCCCGGTCCCGAAGGGCCACACCTCGACTTCATTCGCCGAGCTGGTGCTGGAAGAGGCGGCGGTCGTCGTCTCGCCGGGCTCGATGTACGGGCCCAGCGGCGAGGGCTTCTTCCGCATCTCCCTCACCACCCCGGACGAGCGCATCTCCGAGGCGGTCGAGCGGATGCGCGAGCACCTGAGCTAGAGCGGCTAGGCGGCCTCGCGCTTGCGCCAGTAGCGGTCGAGGCCGCGCCACTGGTACTCCGGTGGGACGCACTGGATCAGCTCGGCCGCGGTCTCTGGGTCGGTCGCGGCGGCGACGCGCTCGCGGTGGCGCTGCTCGTAATCGGCCTCGGAGAGCTGACGGGCCAGGTCCGCCTCCTCGCGCAGTCGCTCGCGCACCTGAGCCAAGTGCGCTGCCGGCTCGTCGACCTGTCCGAAGTGGGTCAGCGCCAGGCGCTCGGGCTGCCAGCCTTCGATGGCGCCGATCGAGCCTTGCCAGGCCTCGATGTCGATGTCGGGCGGCGGCGTTGGCGGGACGATCAGGTTCGCGGGCGGGATGCGGACGGCGGCGACGTCGCCGACGAAGGCGGCGCCGCTCTCCTCGTGCAGGTAGCAGACGTGGTGGGAGGCGTGGCCGGGGGTGTAGGCGACCCGCATGCCGAGCACCCGCTCGCCGCCGGCGAGCGGCTTCACGTTCGCCTCGGGGACGGGCACGATCTCGCCCCAGAGGCGCTCCATCGCGTCGCCGTAGAGGCGCTCAGCGCTGGCCAGCAGGCGCGAGGGGTCGATCAGGTGGGGGGCGCCGCGCTCGTGCACATAGACCTCGAGCTGGGGGAAACGACGGACCAGGGCGCCGGTCGCCGCCGCGTGGTCGAGATGGATGTGGGTGAGGAGCAGCGCCCGCGGCTGCTCGCCGCCGAGCGCCTCGAGCAGCGTCCCCAGCGAAGACTCCGGCCCCGGGTCGACCAGAGCGCCATCTATCTCCCAGCAGCCGATCACGTGCGGCCGCCCTAGGTGCATGACGTCGATTACGCGCATCGCGGCAGCCTACGGGAGTCGGGGGAGGGCTCGACGGAGCCTCCCCGCTGTTGCTCCGGCGAGCCCTCCCCCGACTCCCTCAAGCAGTTGGAGTGGGGAAGCGGCTGTCCTGCTCGAGCGTTTCGCGCAGCCCCTGCTCCATCCCGCGCGGCTCGTAGCCGAGCTCGCGGGTCGCCTTCTCGTGGTTCGCCCAGAAGGTCACCCCGTCGGCGGAGGAGATCAGCTCGCGCAGGTTCGGCGGCTGGCCCATCATCTTGCCGACCAGGGGGCCGATCGGCGTCAGCATCTTCATCAGCGGTGTCGGCAGCGCGTGCTTGGGCGCCTTGCGCCCGCTGATCCCGGCGACCACGCCGACCGCCTCGCGCATCGTCGTCACCGGACCACTCAGGACGTAGTCCTCACCGGTCTTGCCCTTGTCGAGGGCGAGCAGGATGCCGGCGGCGATGTCGTCGACGTGGGCCATGCAGATGCCCAGCTCGGGGAAGGGGATCAGCGGCAGCTTGCCAGCGAGGAATTCACCCAGCAGGTCGGCCACCTGCGAGGTGTCCTCGGGCCCGTAGACGCCTCCCGGCTGGACGATCGTGCAGGGCAGGCCCTCCTCGGCGCTCATCCGTTCGGCGATCACGTGCGCTTCCCACTTCGTCTGCTCGTAGTAGGAGGTGAACTCCTTGCCCGGGTGCTTGTAGGTCTCATCGACGACTTTGCCGCTCGTGTTGCCGAAGGCGCCGACGGTCGAGACGTAGACCACCTTGGGGATCTTGGCCTCCAGCGCCGCCCGCAGGACCAGTTTGGTCCCTTCGACGTTGGCCGCGTACATCGCCGGGTGCTGCGACTTGGGAATGCCCACCTCGTACATCGCGGCGACGTGGATCACGCCGTCGCAACCCTCCATCCCGCGGCGGATCGCGGCGGAGTCGCCGAGATCGCCGGCGACCAGCTCGCAGCCCTGCGCCTTCAGCTTCTCGCCCTTGGCGGGGTCGCGCACCAGGCAGATGACGTCGTCGCCGCGCTCGCGCAGCTGGCGCACGACTTTGCCGCCGATGAAGCCGGTGCCGCCGGTGACGAAGACCTTCACGGCGCGTAAGCCTATCCGGCTGGCTATCCAGCCGGCTTCGCCAGCTTCGACGCCTACAATTTGCCTGAGTGCAAGGCTCGAGGAACGGCAGGCAGGCCCAGACGCGCTATGGCGTGGGCGGCGCCGGTGTCTCGAACCCGCGGGCCCGCCAGCGGGCGCTGGCGATCGGCATCGCCGACGGCGCCGCGGACGCCAGCCCGCTGGCCGAGCTGAAGGAGCTGCTGCGCACGGCGGGGGTGGCGACGGCCGGCGAGCTGGTCCAGCAGCGCTCCGCGCCCGATCCCGACCGTTACTTCGGGCACGGCAAGCTGGCCGAGCTGAAGCAGGAGATCGCTGCTTGCGACGCCAACCTGGTCGCCTGCGACGACGAGCTGGCGCCGCGCCAGGAGCGCAACCTGGAGACGGCCCTGGGCGTGCCCGTGATCGACCGCACCGCCGTCATCCTCGACATCTTCGCCGACCACGCCCACTCGGCCGAGGGCAAGCTCCAGGTCGAGCTGGCCCAGCTCGAATACAACATGGCCCGCATGCGCGGCCTCTGGACGCACCTCGAGCGTCTCGGCGCCGGGCGCATGGACGGCGGCATCGGCACCAGGGGCCCGGGCGAGACCCAGATCGAGACCGACCGCCGCCTCGCCCGCAACCGCATCGCAGCGCTGCGCCGCCGCCTCAGGCGACTGGAGGGCACACGCGGCACCATGCGAGCCCGGCGCGAGCACTCCTCGCTGCCTCGCGTGGCCCTGGCCGGCTACACCAACGCCGGCAAGTCCACCCTGCTCAACGCGCTGACCGGCGCCGAGGTCGGGGTGGGGGACAGGCTCTTCCACACCCTCGACCCGACCACGCGAAGCTTCGAGCTCTCCGGCCGCGACTACCTGTTGACCGACACCGTCGGCTTCATCGAGAAGCTGCCGCACCAGTTGGTCGAGGCCTTCAAGGCGACTCTGGAGGAGACGGTCCTGGCCGACCTGATCCTGCACGTGGTCGACGCCGCCGCTCCGGAGGATCGTCGCCTCTCGGACATGCGCGCGGTCGACGCCGTGCTGGAGGAGATCGGCGCCGGCGATAAGCCGCGCCTGCTGGTGCTCAACAAGGCCGATCTGCTCGACGGGGACGGCCGTGACGAGGTCAGCCTCCACCACGGTGGCGCCATCCTGGTCTCGGCCCTCGCGGGCGAGGGCCTGGAGGAGCTGCGGGCAGGGATCGAGGCGGCGTTCGAGGACACGCTGGCCGAGGTCGAGCTGTTGGTTCCCTACGCCGAGGGGGCCCGGCTGCACGAGCTGCACGAGCTGGCTGGCGATCTCGATAGGACCGACAGGGTCGATGGGGTGCTGGTCCACGCCAAGGTGCCGGTGGCGGAGCTCCATCGGTTCGAGGACCTTCGAACGACCGCGGCGTAGGGGGCGGGTGGGGGTGCCCTCGCCCGAACAAACGACGGCCTAATTAGGCCGTCGTTTTGAGTATCCGCCCGTTCGAGGGCACCCCCACCCGCTCTTCGAAATCGCGCTGTAAGGTCCGCCGGATGAAGCTGCCGATTGAGAAGCTGAGGGACGAGGCGAAGTTGCCGACGCGGGCGCATGAGGGGGACGCGGGGCTGGATCTGCATGCCTGCGAGGCGGCGCACATCGGGCCGGGGGAGAGGTGGAGCGTCGGCACCGGGGTGGCGGTCGAGATCCCGGAGGGGCATGCCGGGCTGGTGCTGCCGCGCTCGGGCCTGGCGAAGAGGCACGGGATCGCGCTGGTCAACTCGCCGGGGCTGATCGACGCCGGGTACCGGGGAGAAGTGCGGGTGCTGCTGCTCAACACCGACCCGGCTGAGACGTTCAGGGTCGAGGCGGGGGACCGGATCGCGCAACTCGTGATCGCGCCGGTCGCGCTGGCCGAGCCGGTCGCGGTCGAGGCGCTGAGCGACTCGGCGCGCGGCGACGGCGGGTTCGGCTCCAGCGGGCGCTAGCGCCGTCGGATGCTGAAGGCGAATCGCGCCGGCGAGCGGTCCCGGTTGCCGGCAGTGTCGATGGCGACGACCCGGAACACGTGGCTCCCAAGCCGCAGGCGGTAGCGGCGCGGTGACCCACAGGGCCTGAACGGCGCGCGGTCCAGCTTGCATAGGAAGCGAGCGGCGGGCTCGGATGCGCCGAAGGCGAAGGCGACGCGGCGGGATCGAGCGCGGGTGAAAACGAGGCGTCGCGGGCTATTGGCGATGCTGGTGCGTGGTGCGGACCGGTCCTCCCTGCCCGTCGGCGGTCGCGGTTGGGGGGTCGTGGATGAAGGTGGCGCGATCCCATCATCCGCCGCCGGCGGGACTTCCGGGCTCGGATCCGGCGGGGTGTCGGGCGGGCGGAAGCTGTTCGGATCGCGCTCCTGGACCGACTCGCAACCGACCGGGGCGGCGTCGGGTCCGTTCTCGGGGTGGTCGATCTGGGCCGTGTCGAAGCCCTCGCCGCAATCGATCGTCGGGTCCGGGTCTACACCGGGCGTGCCCGAGTTGGCCAGGATCGAGTCGTTGCCGGCCGCGGCGAAGTAGGCGTCCGGCCCCGGCCTGCCGAGGAGCTGGTTGGGCCCTGCGTCGCCGATCATCACGTCGCCGAAGCTCGTCCCCTCGGTGTCCTCGACCGCTTCGAGGACGGTCAGTAGCGGGCCGCTGGCGCATTGCGGCTGCCCGTCCGGACCGACCAGGCCCGCTCGCTGGGCGGCCATCTCGATCGCCACCGCGGCGCTGAAGTTCGCCCAGTTGGCGTTGTCCCGGTCGGGGCCTCCGTCGAGCCGGTCGCCGTCGCAGACCGCGTTGGAGACGAAGAGATCCTCTCCGGCGCCGGCGCGGAGCTGGTCGCCTCCCCCGTTGTTCGGCACCGCGTCGTCGCGGCCGCCGGCGTCGGCTGTGTCCTCGCCGGCGCCGTCGACGAGGGCGTCTTCAGTGGAGCCGCTGCTGAGCTCATCGTTCCCTCCGTTACCGAGCAGGATCACGGAGGTCGCCTCGGTGGCCCCGGCGCCGAAGCCGGAGGTCGCGAGCGTGTCGTTCCCGTCGAGGCCCGCGAGGGCGACCGAGTCCGGGGGGGAGGCGACAGCGCAGGCGACAGCGCCGCCTGCCGGGGCAGCGCATCCCCCGGCAGCCGCGGGGTCGGTGTCGAAGGCGCCCTCCGAGCCCGGTCCGAGCGCGAAGGTGACGACGCCGGCCGCGTAGCTGGCGGTGACGACGTCGTCTTCGTCGCTGCCCGTCAGGTAGAGCGCCGGGTTCTCCCCGGACTGCGGCGCCATCAGGCCTACCGAGATCGCACCCGGGTCGCGCGGCTCGACTTCCTCCTCGTCGGTCTCGCACTCGAACGTCGCCGCGGCGTCGCAGCTGTCGCCGTCGGCGCCGCCGAAGGCGACGTCCGAGCCGCCTTCGCCGAGGATCGCGTCGGCCCCGCCGCCGCCGTAGATCGTCTCCGCGTCGGCGGTTCCGACGATGAAGTCGGGGAAGGCGCTGCCGATGACGATCTCGAAGTTCGCCCCTTCCAGCCCTTCGTCGACGCCGCCGCCCGAGGGGGCGAGGCCGTTGTCGCCAATGCCGTCCTGCAGGTTGACGTAGGCGCCGCGCCCCTCCCGGTCAGGAGGAAGCCCCTCGAAATCGGAGACGCCCGGCCGGCTATCGAAGAAGCCCGGCGTCGCCCCCGTCGCGTAGCTCAGCGTGTCGGTGCCGCCACCGGTGTCGGCGATCGCGTCGATCGTCGCGTCGCCGCGGACGAAGTCGTCGCCGCTCTCGCCGTCGAGCGAGTCGGCGCCGAAGCCGCCCGAGAGGAGGTCGTCGCCGGGACCGCCGCGGGGGCGGTCGTCGCCGATCCCGCCGTAGAGCCGGTCGTTGCCCTCGCCGCCGTTGATCTGGTCGTTGCCGCGCTGGCCGTAGATCGTGTCGTCGCCACCTTCGCCGTTGACGGTGGTGACGCCACGTGGGGCCCGGATCGTGTCGGCACAGGGCGTGCCGACGATCGTGGCGCCGACGGTCTGCGGGCCCCCAGCGCAGCTCTGCGCCACGCTCGGCCGCGGCCCCGCGACCACGGCCACCGCGAAGAAAGCGAGCAGCGCAGCGAAGGTGAGCAAACCCTTCCCCCTAAGTGACATGCCAACCGGATACCCCGCTGACTTCGTCTTTATCCGTGCAGTTGGACTGGAAAAGGCGAAGTCAGCGGATAGAGGGGCTACCGCTCAGCCGCGCAGGGCCACTTCGCGGGCGCACTGCTGGGCTTGCAGCTCGAGCGCGTCCTCGAGTGGCTCCAGCGCCGGTCGGGCGCCGTAGCGCCGCTCCAGGGCCTGGGCGATGAGGAAATCGGCGAGCCAGGCGTTCTTGGGCAGCAGCGGGCCGTGCAGGTAGGTGCCGATCAGGTTGCCCCGCCGCACTCCCTCGTGGCCGTCCTTGCCGTTGTTGCCGTGGCCCTGGAGGACCCGCCCCAGGGGCTCGGCTCCGGGCCCGAGGTAGGTGCGTCCGCCGTGGTTCTCGAAGCCGGCGAGCGTCCGCGGGCCCTCGCCGAGGTCGATCTCGATCGCGACGTTGCCGATCAGCCGCGGGCCCGGCGCGCGCACGGTCTCGAGGTCGGCGAGGCCCAGGCCCGGCAGCCGCTCTTCGCCGAGCTGGTAGCTGTGGCCGAGCAGCTGGTAGCCGCCGCAGACCGCGAGCACGACGGCGCGGTCCTCGATCGCGGCGGCGATGGCGTCGCGCTTGGTCGCGACCATGTCGGCGGCGACCGCCTTCTGGTCGCGGTCCTGGCCGCCGCCGACGTAGAGGAGGTCGTGAGCCTCCGGGTCGAACCCGTCCCCGGGGCCGGCGGCGGCATACGAGAACTCGATCCCGCGCCACTCGCAGCGGCGGCGCAGGAGGAGGATGTTGCCCCGGTCGGCATAGATGTTCATCTGCTCCGGGTAGAGGGCGAGCAGGCGCAGCTCCATCAGGCCTCCCTCTCCAGCAGGACGACGGTCGAGCCGACATGGTCGTCGGTGGGCGCAATCGGCCGCCGTCCTGCGGGCGTCAGCCCAGCCGCGCACGCCTCCGCCTCGAGCTGCTCGGCCGAGACCACCGTCAGGCGCACCTCGTCGAGCTCCTCGCTCAGCTCCCCCTGGGGGGTGACCGTCTGTCGCAGCCGCCGCACGACTATCGCCCCGCCGTCGAGGGCGGCATCCAGCGGCAAGCTCGAATAGACCCAGCCGTCGATCTCGCGTGCGTCGGGGATCGGAGCGGCGCCCTCCATCGCCTCGGGCATCGACTCGACGATCGCCAGCGCCGCGATGCCGCCGGCCTCCAGGTGGTCCCGCACGCAGCGCAGGCAGGAGGAGCGCTCGGCGCCGTTCTCGAACAGCTGCAGGAGCTGCATCGGGGCCAGGACCAGCGCGAACTGGGCGCCGAGCCCGAAATCCTTTGCGTCCCCGGCGATGACCGCCACCGGCAGCTCGCCGGCCCGCTCCGCGAGCGCCGCCGTCAGCTCGGCGTCGTTGTCGAGCCCGGTGACCGTGTGCCCGCGCCGCGCCAGGTGCAGGGCGACGCGGCCGGTTCCGCAGCCGAGGTCGAGGACCGCGCCCCCGGCTCGCTCGGCCAGCTCCTCCCAGAGCGGTAGGTCGGCTGCGTAGCCGCCGCACTCGGTGTCGTGCCAAATAGACCCGCTCACCGCCAGAACTCCTTTGCCAGTCCGCGCGACGCGAGCAGCCTGCGCAGCTCCAGCAGAGCCGTGTAGGTCGGCAAGGCGAAGAGTCGTTGGGGCGCGCCGGCGACGGCCCGGTCGAGCGAGCCCTCGATCCCGGGCTCGACCGCGATCGTCTCCCGGGGCCAGCCGGCGTACTTCAGCCGCAGCGCCATCTCCGGCGCCCGCGTGCCGGCGCAGACGACGCGGCGAACGACTCCCTCGAGCAGCTCGAAATCGGCGTCCCAGATCCAGGAGACGTCGCGCCCATCCGCGATGCCGTCGTTGAGGGCGATCCAGAGGTCGATCCCCTCACCGCCGGCCTCGAGCCGCAGCGTGCGCAGGACCTCGTTGGCGCCGGCCGGGTTCTTGATCAGGAGGATCGAGACCGGCTTGCCGGCGACCTCGATCGTCTCGACCCGGCCGAAGGCGGCGCGCATCCCGCTCAGCGCCGAGGCGATCGCCGCCGGCTCGATCCCGAGCTCGAGACAGGCGGTGACGGCGGCCAGCGCGTTGTAGACGTTGTAGAGGCCGGGCAGCGGCAGCTCCAGCCGCATCTCACCTCGGTGCGTGCGCAGCTCGACCAGGGACCCGGCCATCCCGCGCAGCTCGACCCTCGTCGCGGCCACATCCGGCCGCGGGCGGCTGGCGCCGCAGCTCTCACAGGTGTAGTGCCCGAGGTGGCCGACGAAGGCGCGCTCGTAGGAGTAGGGGTGCCCGCAGCGCCGGCAGTGCTTGGCGTCGAAGGCGTGCTGGAGCTCAGGCAGTGCCTGCGCCGTGTCCTCGAGGCCGAAATGGACGACCCCGGGGAGGGGGCGCCCCTCGGCGTCGCGGCCGAGATCCGCGATCAGGGGATCGTCGGCGTTGAGGGCGAAGCGCGCGCGACCGGCCTGCTCGGCGACGGCCGCGGCCCAGCCGTCGGCGATCGTCTCGATCTCGCCGTAGCGGTCGAGCTGGTCGCGGAAGAGGTTGCCGAGGACGATCAGCGAGGGATCGAGCTGGGCCGTCACCTGCGGCAGCCAGGCCTCGTCGACCTCAAAGAGGCCCTCACGGCCGCTCTGCTCGAGCAGAGCGGTGGCGACGCCCCAGGTCATGTTCGACCCGGCCCGGTTGTGCACCGGATCCCGCCCCGCGGCGTGGAGCACGGCGGCGATCATCGCGGCGGTCGTCGTCTTGCCGTTGGTGGCGCTGACGATCGTCGTGCCGCGGTCGAGGCCGGCGCCGAGCCGGGAGATCGCGTCGGGGGCGAGGCGCAGCAGGACGCGGCCGGGGAGGGTGGTGCCGCCGCCGCGACCGCTCGCACGGCTGGCCGCTCCGACCGCCCGCGCCAGCCCTACCTTCGCCCTGAAGGCGCTCAAGGCGGCGGGACGAGCACGTCCAGGGCGCGCGGCAGCACGCGCAACGAGACGGGCAGGTCGGTGAGGTGCTCGCCGTCGGCGTAGACCGGCAGCGGCCGGCTCGCGTTCAACTCCAGGCGGGGAGCGCGGAAGACGCGGACCTCGTCCTCCTCCACATGGGTCCCCTTGAACACCTTCGGCAGGTTACTCACGAAGCGCAGCTTCGAGACCGCGCCGACCGAGATCACGTCGAATTCGCCGTCGTCGAGCTCGGCGTCGGGAGCGACGAACATGCCGCCGCCGAAGGCCCGGCTGTTGGCCACCGAGATCGAGTAGCCGGTGAGACGGTGCCGTTCCTCGCCAGCCTGCAGGGTGAAGCGAACCGGCTTCCAGCCGAGCAGCGTCCGCAGCGCCGCGTAGGCGTAGACCAGGCTGCCGCGCAGGAGCTCGGTTTCGTTGGCAAGCCGATTGGCTTCGGAATCGAAGCCGACGCTGGCGATGCAGAGGAAGCGTTTGCCGTTTGCCTCGCCGACGTCGATCCGGCGCGCATGGCCGGCGATGAGGACCTCGACGGCGCCCTCGGGGTCGTCGGGAATGCCCAGCACCCGCGCCAGGTCGTTGCCGCGGCCGCCGGGGATGACCCCGAGCGGCGTCTCGCCGCCAGCCAGGGCGCCGCCGATCGCGCCGACCAGCCCGTCGCCGCTCATCACCACGGGGACCTCGCCCAGATCGGCGGCGGCCAGCGCGCGTTCGACCCCGTCCTCGAGGCTGGCGGTGCGGATGACCCGGAAGGGAATGCGCCGCTCGTCAAGCGCCTGCTCCACGCGCGGCAGCAGCTTCAGCGTGCGGCCGTGCGCGGACGCGGGATTGACCAGCAGCGTCAGCGGCATGCCCTCGATTGCCATCGGTCGGGGAGCCTAGATGGGAGGGGCCCCTCAGCCGCCCGCGGCGAGGCGGCCGACATAAAAAGTTCCAGCCCCCGCCTCACCGATCTCGACTGGCTCGACTCCGCGCTGGAGGAACTTCCAGCGGAGCAGGCCGGGGCGCGTGTAGAAGGGGGTCTGGGCGCCCCAGCTGGAGGCGACGATCGCATGGCCCCCCGGACGCAGGACCCTGGCGATCTCGGCGAAGAACGGCGGCATGTTGAGCTGGGCGACGAGGTCGAACGAGTCGTCGGGAAAGGGGAGGTCGGAGGCGTCGCCGAGCTTGAAGGCGATCCTGCCCTCGGGGTCGAGCCCGACCTTGGCGACCGCGGCGCGGATCATCTCCTCGGCGAGATCGACGCCGCGCACCCGCGCCTGCGGGAACTCGCGGGCGAGGAAGAGCGTGCCCTCACCGGTCCCGCAGCCGACGTCGAGGACTCGTTCGGGGGCGCGATCGACGTGGAGGACGGCGGCCGCCAGCGGCGCCAGGTGCTCGGTCCCGCCGGCGCCGGTGCGCTCGTCCCAGCCGCTTGCCCGCTCGGAGAAGAAGCGGCGCGTTGGTCCTCTCAGCAGCGGCCAGAGCCAGGGCGCGCGGGCGACAAGGTCGTTGATTGCCCGCCCGACGAAGCGATTGCGCGGGGAGGGCGAGCGGGTGCTGGCCATAGGCCGATGATTGCAACCGCAGGTCCGTCGTCTAGGCTTTCGCCGCCAATGATGGAGGAGACGCCCGACCGCCGCTGGATCATCCTTGCCGTCTTCGCGCTGCTCGCGGTAGGCGTCGTCGCCGCGATCCTGATCGGGCGCGGGGGAGGCGACGATGACGAGACCACCGGCGCCAGCGCCGACGGCTGCGAGCAGGTCGATGCTCCGCAGCCCAAGCAGGTCAGCTTCAAAGCGCCGAAACAGGTCGTGTCGAAAGGCGAGAGCGCGACGGTCGAGATCGAGACGAGCTGCGGCAACTTCGCGATCGAGCTCGACACCGAGCGGGCGCCGAAGACCGCCAACTCCTTCGCCTTCCTCGCCGAGGAAGGCGTCTACGACGACACCCCCTTCCACAGGGTGGTGCCGGAATTCGTGATCCAGGGTGGCGACCCTGAAGGCACCGGCACCGGTGGGCCCGGCTACACCGTCGACGAGGAGCCGCCCGCCAACCTCGCCTACACCAAAGGCGTGGTCGCGATGGCGAAGAGCTCTGCCGACCCGCCGGGGCGCTCGGGCAGCCAGTTCTACGTCGTCACCGGCGCCGACGCCGGGCTGCCGCCGGAATACGCGCTGGTCGGCCGCGTCAGCGAGGGCCTCGACACGGTGGCCCGCATCGAGGCGTTGGGCGTCGCCGGCGAAGATGGCCCGCCGAAACAGACGGTCGTGATCGAGAAAGCCACGCTCGAGCGCGGCTAGCCGCCGCGCACCCTGAGGGATACTGAGGCTCATGGCCAAGGTCGACGTAGGAAACGCGGCACCCAGCTTCGAGCTGCCCGGCACGGAGGGCAAGACCTACCGGCTGGCCGATTACCGCGGGCGGAACGTCGTCCTTGCCTTCTACCCCGGCGACGCGACGACCGTCTGCACCAAGCAGTTCTGCTCCTACCGCGACCACGGGGACCGGCTCGATCGGCTCGACGCCGAGGTGGTGGGCATCTCGCCGCAATCAGTCGACTCGCACGAGCGCTGGGTCGAAGAGCAGGAACTGAACGTGCCGCTGCTGGCCGACGTCGATCTGGCAGTGGCGAAGAGCTACGGCGTCACCGGCTGGATCGGCCCGCTCGCCAGGTTCACCGAGCTGAAGGACGCCCCCGGCGGTCGCTACGTGCAGCGTGCGATCTTCGTCATCGACGGCGAGGGGATCGTCCGCCACCGTCACGTTTCGCGCACCGGCGCCAGCTTCCAGACGGTCGGCGACATCGAGCGGGCGGTCGCGGCGCTCGGATGACGCCGGCCGCGCCGGCTCCCTTCACGGCCGGCCAGGGCCTCGCGATACGCGGGGAGACGGCGGGGGAGGGGCTCCCGGTCGTCCTCTGCCATGGTTTGACCGAGACGCGTAGCGGCGTCGTGCACGGCTCGCACGCGCTGGAGCGGGCCGGCCAAAAGGTCATCTCCTACGACGCCCGCGGTCACGGCGAGTCCGATCCTGCCCCGACAGGGGAGGGTTATGGATACTCGGAGCTGGTAGCCGACCTCGGGTCGGTGGTGGAGGCCATGGTGGATGAGGGGCGATTCGTCCTCGCCGGCAGCTCGATGGGAGCGCACACCGCCGCTGCCTACGCGCTGCAGAATCCTGAGCGTCCCGCCGGCCTCGTCCTGATCGGCCCGGCCTACGACGGCACGGCCGGCGAGGGCGAGCTTGCCTATTGGGACGGTCTCGCGGCGGCGCTGGAGCGCGGCGGGGTCGACGGCTTCGTCGGGTACATGGACCGGGCGCGGGACTTCAACCCAGCCTGGCGCGACACGGTCCTGCGCTTCACCCGCGAGCGGATGCTGCGCCACCGGCGCCTCGACGCGGTTGCCGAGGCGCTGCGCCAGGTGCCGCGTTCGCGGCCCTTCGATGAGCTGGGCGAGCTGGAAGCGCTGGCGATGCCGGTGCTCGTCGTCGCCAGTCAAGACGACTCGGATGCCAGTCACCCACGGGCGGTCGCGGAGGCCTACGCCGAGCGGCCGCCGCGGGCGCGGCTGATCGGCGAGGCCGCGGGAGAGTCGCCGCTCGCCTGGCAGGGCGGCAGGCTCTCGCGCGCGATCGCCGGCTTCTGCGCCGAGCTGACGAGTCCCGCCGACCGCTAGCCTTGGCGACGCGATGACCGACCTCGGGCACGGAGTCCACTACTCGGCGGTGCAGCCCGGCACGCCCGTCTACAGCGCCGACGAGATCGAGGTCGGCCGGGTCGAGGTAATCCTCGACAACTACGAGGAGCACATCTTCGACGGCGTCGTCTTCGAGGATGGCGACGGGACGCAGCGCTTCGCCGACGCCCCTGAGGTCGCCCGGACCGCCGAGCGGGGCGTCGTCCTCACGCTCAGTGCCGAGGAGGCGCGGCGCCTGGGCCCACCGGAGAAGGGTCACGCCAAGTTCAAGCCGAACCGCAAGGCGGGCCGGCTCGGCCGCTTCTTCGGCAGCGGCTGGCGGCGAGATTGAGCCGCGAGGGAAGGCTCCGCGCCGTCGCCGTCTTCGTCGCGACGCTGGGGGTTGCCGTCGCCACCTACATCGCGATCGCCGAGTCCGACGGCGGCGCGCCCGCCTGCTTCGCCGGGGGCGGTGGCTGCGAGACAGTGGCCGAAAGCTCTCACTCGGAGCTGGCCGCGATCAACGTCGCGGTGATCGGCATCGCCGGCTACCTGGCGCTGCTGGCCACGGCTCTGCTGCGCGGGGACGGGGCGCGGCTCGCCGGCTTCGCCTTCGCCCTGATCGGCTTCGGCTACAGCGTCTACCTGACCTGGCTGGAGCTGTTCGTGATCGATGCGATCTGCCAGTGGTGCGTCGCCAGCGCCGTCCTGATGACGCTGCTCTTCGCCGTCAACGCGGTCCGCATGGTTCGTTACGTTGGGACGCCACCATGAGCGCGGAGCGCAGCCAAGCAGAGCAGGAGCGCCGCCGCCGGGTC
>Ga0209461_10000318_pt1 | contig 18042 bp, 23 predicted proteins | sample AgamicAsMarz_FD_187162 | JGI IMG/M metagenome (GOLD analysis project Ga0209461, IMG submission 187162) | Agave microbial communities from Guanajuato, Mexico - As.Ma.rz (SPAdes) (version 2) | ecosystem: Host-associated > Plants > Phyllosphere > Phylloplane/Leaf | place: Guanajuato, Mexico... | reverse complement strand
ACGCTTAACGTAGATGGGCGAGCTGTGATGCACCGCCGAGCGCAGGCTTTTTGTCAGCCCGTGAAAGCTGACAGGCGGCTCGTACCAGCGCCCGTTTCCGATACACTCGGCATAATCCAGAATGTCCCGCTTATCCATCACCGGCGTCGGCTCGCCGAAGGTGAACGCCTCAACCTGCTGCGGCGCGGCCGGTGCTGCCTGTGCTGCTTTGAATGCCTTACGGCTGCGTTTTTTCATCAGTAAAATTCCAGAATTGAATGGTTAGCGCCGCCGCTGGCGGCGGTAAGCGGTTCGTTTAACAGCGCGTGCATAATGGCCCAGGCGACGTCGGCGTGACTGGCGTCCTCGCTGCGGCTCGCCTCATAGGTTGAGCGGTTGCCGCTGGCGGTCATGGTTTTGCGGATAGCCATAAAGGACTGCGTGATGTCGGTGCTTCCGGCGTCGTACTCCAGGCGCCCGCTGCCGATGATGTCTTTGGCCTTCAGGACCATCCCCGTTTTCACTTCCGGCGAGTAGCGGATTTCGCATGCCGCCGGGTAGAACTGGCGGACCAGTTGAAAAACGCCCTGGCCGATGCCGGTGGCGTCCACGCCGATATATTCCACGGTGTATTTTTTGGTTAAGTCCTCAATGGATTTAGCCTGTGCGGCAAAGTCCATCCCGCGCCACTGGTGATGTTCCAGCACGCGAAACTTGCCGCCCGCAACCAGCGGCGGCGCAATCACGGCGCAGCCCGCGCTGTCGCCGGTGTGCGACGGGTCATAGCCAATCCATACCGGGCGATAGTCAAACGGGCGCAGCGCGTAAGGGTTAAAGTCCGTCCATTCTTCCAGGCTGTCGATCATGCAGGTCTGCAGCTCGGCGAACGGGAACACGCTCGCCTCGTCGTCGACAAACTCACACATTAAAAGGTTCTGATATTCCGACGGGCTGTATTCAAGCGAAAGCTGATCCAGGTCAAACAGGTTACAGCCGCCGGTCAGCGCGTCCTCAACGGTGACAATCTGCCGCCACTGGCCGTCGCCGCACAGCGCGCCTTTTGCGAGATGCGAGTGCGACAAATCCAGCTCGATGCGGTCGTGTTTGCTGCGGCGTCCCTTATTAAACAACTCGCCCGACCAGAACGGATAGGCGCTGTGCGACAGGCTCGACGGCGTGGAAAAGTACGTGGTGCGCCATTTTTTGTGCAGCGACATGCCGCTGGCGACCTTGCGCAGCTCCTGGAATTTCGGGATCCAGAAATATTCGTCGAGATACAGATTGCCGGTGTAGCTCTGCGCGGTGCGCACGTTCGTCCCCAGGAAAATCAGGCGTGCGCCGTTCGGCAGCACAATCGGATCGCCCTTCAGGTCAACGTCAACCTGCCGGGCAAAGTCGATGATGTAATTTTTAAAGACGTGCGCCTGGGCTTTGCTGGCCGACAGGAAAATCTGGTTGCGGCCGGTGGTCAGCGCATCAATCAGCGCCTCGCGGGCAAAGTAAAACGTTGCGCCAATCTGGCGGGACTTCAGGATATTGCGGACGCGGTGCGCCAGCCCGGCCCGGTGCCAGTTGAGCTGGTATTCAAAGCAGTTATCCATAAACAGGCCGGTAAGCTTGCTGGTCTGCTCGTCGCTGAAGACGTTTTTAATCACCGGCTGGCGCTCGCCCCTGTTGCGGTTGCGCACGTTCGGGTTTAAATCCGCCTCGTTGCCCGAACTGCGGTAGCGCTCGACGCGGGCCAGGCGTTCTATCTGGCGGCCCAGCGCGTCTATCTCCTTGTAGTCCCCGTTGCCTTTTACCTCTTTCATGATGAGCTGAATTAACCGCGCCTCCATGCTGGCCTCAACGCGGCTGATGGGCGCGATATCTTCCCATGCGTCGCGCAGCTTCCAGCTCTGCACGGTTGGTGTTTTCTGGCCGAGCGTCTCCGCAATCTGGCGCACGGAATATCCCTGCCAGTAAAGCAGCGCAGCCTGACGGCGCGGATCGCTGATGGTGGTTTGTATGTTCATGCCGACAAGGCTACCGGGGCGCAAAAAGACGCGCCTGCAGTGCCTGTTTGCTGGTCGCTGAGCGGGCTGGCTTTCGTTGAGCGGATGGCCCGTGGCGGTGAAACTGGCCCCGACCTGAACCAATCCACTGACCGGAGCCTGATTAATGGCAACTAAAGCAAAGCGTTTTCGTATCGCAGTTGAAGGCGCAACCACCGACGGCCGCGAGATTTCCCGCGACTGGATTTCACAGATGGCGGCGAACTATGACCCGGCGATGTACGGCGCACGCATCAACATGGAGCACATCAAGGGCTACACGCCTGACAGCCCGTTCCGCCGCTATGGCGACGTCACCGCCCTGAGCGCCGAAGAAATCGCGGACGGCCCGCTAAAAGGCAAGCTGGCGCTTTATGGCGAAATCAGCCCGACGCCGGAGCTGGTCGAACTGACCAAAGCCCGCCAGAAAATCTACACCTCCATTGAGGTTAACCCGAAGTTTGCCGACACCGGCGAGGCGTACCTGATAGGACTTGCCGTCACCGACGATCCGGCGAGCCTCGGCACCGAAATCCTGAGCTTCAGCGCCACGGCGTCAGCCAATCCGCTGGCGTCCCGCAAGCAGCACAAAGACAACCTCTTTACCGCCGCCGAAGAAACGCTAATCGAATTTACCGAAGAGGCCGATCCGGTGCCGTCGCTGCTTGAGCGTATTACCGCGATGTTCTCCGCGAAGAAAAGAGGCGCCGATTTGCAGTTTGCCGACGTGAGCGCGGCCGTTACCGCCGTGGCCGAGCAGGTGCAGCAGAACGGCGAGGCGCAGGCGCAAAACCTGTCGGCGCTGGAAGTCGCGTTAACCGAACGGCTCGACGCGCTGGAGCTGCAGGCCGGGGAAGACCGCACCGCCTTTACTGCGCTGCAGGCACAGCTTGCGAAAACAGATGGCGGCTTTTCCCGCCGCCCGGCCTCGACCGGTGGCGACAACACCGCCAGCGTGCAGACCGACTGCTGATCACCGGCGCGCAGACAGGCCGCTGATTAAAACATTTAACCGAATACAGGAGCGCAAATGCGCCAGAACACCCGCTTTAAATTTAACGCTTTCATGACCCGCCTGGCCGAGCTGAACAACGTCGAAACCGGCGACATGAACAAGAAATTCACCGTTGAGCCAGCGGTGACGCAGACGCTGATGAACCGCGTGCAGGAGTCGTCAGAATTTTTAACGCGCATCAACATCGTGCCGGTGTCCGAAATGAAGGGCGAGAAAATCGGGATTGGCGTGTCCGGCTCGATTGCCAGCACCACCGACACGGCGGGCGGCGACGAGCGCGAAACCGCCGACTTCTCCGCGCTGGACAGCACCGGCTATGAGTGCGTGCAGGTTAACTACGACTTTCATATCCGCTACAACACGCTTGACCTGTGGGCGCGCTATGAAGATTTTCAGGCCCGCCTGCGTGACGCCATCATCAAGCGCCAGAGCCTTGACCGCATCATGATCGGCTTTAACGGCGTATCGCGCGCCAAAACCTCCAACCGTGCCAAAAATCCGATGCTGCAGGACGTGGCGGTGGGCTGGCTGCAGAAGTACCGCAACGACGCGCCGGAGCGCGTGATGAACAAAACCACGGCGGAAGACGGTACCGTGACCGACGGCGTGCTGATTGGTAAGGGCCGCACCTACGCCAATCTTGACGCCGTGGTGATGGATGCAACCAACACGCTGATCGAGCCGTGGTATCAGGAAGACCCGGAACTGGTCGTTGTCTGCGGTCGTCAGCTGCTGGCCGACAAGTATTTCCCGCTGGTTAATCAGAGCCAGGCCAACACCGAGGCGCTGGCGGGCGATCTGATTGTGAGCCAGAAGCGTATCGGCAACCTGCCCGCCGTGCGCGTGCCCTACTTCCCGGCGGACGCGATGCTGATCACCCGCCTGGACAACCTGTCGATTTATTTTCAGGAAGGCACGCACCGCCGCATGATCGACGAGGTGGCGAAGCGCGACCGCATCGAAAACTACGAGTCCATCAACGAGGACTACGTGGTGGAGGATTACGCGGCGGGCTGCCTGATTGAAAAAATCACCCTGTCCGACGCGCCTGCAGTAGCGGCCACGCCGGAGGCATAACGCATGTTAAGCCCTGCCCGACGTCACCTTATGCGCCAGCAGGCGGAAGCGGCCTCACGGCAGGCCAGCAACCCGCTGCGCCACGCCAACGGCTACGAGCTGATGCTGTTGAAGCTCAACGACGACAAGCGCCGCCTGAAGAAAGTGCGCTCGCAGGAGCGCAAGGCCGAACTCAAGCGGCAGATGTTGCCTGAGTATCTGCCCTGGGTGGCGGGCGTGCTGGCGAAAGGCAAAGGCGCGCAGGACGCCGTACTGATGACCGTCATGATCTGGCGGCTGGACGCGGGCGACGTGCCGGGCGCGCTGGAGATTGCGCGCTACGCGCTTCAGTACGGTCTGGTGCCGCCGCCCGGCTTTAAGCGCGACGCCACCGCCTACCTGCTGGCCGAAGAGGTGGCCGACGCGGCGACCCGCGCCCGGACGCTGCAGCAGGCTGTCGATATCTGCCCGCTGCTGGCAACGCTTGAGCTGACGAAATCCGCGGACATGCCCGACCAGGTGCGCGCCAAGCTGCACAAGATAACCGGGTACGTCTTACGCGATGCGGGCAGGGCTTTGGATGCGATGGAACACCTTACCAGGGCGCTACAGCTGCACGACGGCTGCGGCGTCAAAAAAGACATTGAGCGGCTGGCGACTGACCTGAAAAAGCAGGCCCTTGCCCGCCGCTGACCGAACGCGCCCCGCGCCGGGCGGCAGAGCTGCAACGCATTTTTAATGCCTGCGCGGCTCTCCACCGCCCACCTATTTTAAGGCCGACTATGAACACGATTGTGATACCCGCCCCGCGACCGGCAGACGATGCCGAACCGCCGGTAAAGAACACCTTTTTCTGGCCTGACGTGAACCTGCAGCAGCTGCGCAACACGCTGCGCTATGAGGGCACCGTGACCGCGCAGCGCCTGCGCCTTGCGGTAAAAACGGCGATTTCCGAAGTGAACGCCGAGCTGTACGACTGGCGCGCCGAACAGATGGCGGCGGGCTTTACCACCCTGGCCGACGTTCCGGCGGAAACGTTCGACGGCGAAAGCGAAAAAGCCGCGCACTATTTTTCCGCCGTCAGCGCCCTGACCGGGGCCGCGATTGTTGAACGCTATCGCGGCTATGACGCCAGCGGCAAAAAAGGGGCGGAGGTGGAGGCGAGCGCGGACGAGTACTGGCGCGACGCGCGTTTCAGCATCAGCCGCGTCGCCGGGCGTCCCGGCTGCATCGTGAGCCTGCTGTGATTATTTACGCGCAGCAGGGCGACACCGTAGACCAGATTTGCTGGCGGTACTACGGACGCACGGCGCAGGCCGTCGAACTGGTTTATGCCGCCAATCCGGGGCTGGCCGAGAGTGGGCCGGTATTAATGCACGGCTGCGAGGTCACGCTGCCCGACCTGCCGGAATCGTCAGCGGATGAAACCGTCAACCTGTGGGACTGAAAAAGATGGAGAAAATCAATTCGCTGGTGAACTACCTGATCGGCCTGGTGCTGATGTGGTTCGGCCGCCACACGCCGCAGGATATCGCCTTTATGGTCGGTTCCGGCGTCGCCGTGGTGACGCTGGTGATTAACGTGGCGACGTTTTTTATCAACTGGCACTACCGCCGCAAAACCTGGGAGCTGCAACAGGCGCTGGCTAAGGGGAAAGGCAATGAAAGCCGCTAAACACTGCGCCGTGCTGGCGGTGCTGGCAATTGCAACGCTGCTGCCGCAGTTCAACACGCTGAAGATATCCGACGGCGGGCTGGCGCTGATTGCCGACGCCGAAGGCTGCCGCACCTCGCCTTATCAGTGCAGCGCCGGGGTCTGGACAAACGGGATCGGCCACACCGCAGGCGTCACGCCGCAAAGCCAGGTCAGCGAGCGGCAGGCCGCCGTTAATCTGGTGTATGACGTGATGCGCGTGGAGCGCCAGCTTGCCGTCTGCGTGCCGGTTGGTATGCCCGCCCCGGTATACGATGCGCTGGTGAGCTTTTCGTTTAACGTCGGCACCGGCGCGGCCTGCCGGTCAACGCTTGTCAGCTACCTTAAGCGCCATCAGTGGCGGCAGGCGTGCGACCAGCTCGACCGCTGGGTGTACGTGAACGGCGTCAGAAATGCCGGGCTGGAAAACCGCCGCCAGCGGGAAAAGGCCTGGTGCTTAAAGGGGGCGGTATGATCCGTTTGTTAGCGGTACTGCTGGCCGTGGCGCTCGTTGCGCTGGGCCTGACCGGCTGGCGGCTGAATGCGGCAAACGGCCACCTTACCGACGCGCAGCGCATTATCGGCACGTTGTCCGCCGGAATTGAAAGCCGCGATAAGGCGATTAACCGCCTGAACGACGAGGCAAAAGCGGGCCAGAAACGCGAGGCCGCGCTGCGCCTGCTGCAGGGCCGCGCCGGGACTGCCGCCCTTAACCGTGAACTGACCATACAGAGGGAAACCGATGCCAACCCGACTTTACGCAGCTGGTCTGCTGCTGCTTTGCCTGCTGACGTTATCCGGCTGCAGTCGCGGCCCGCATTCAACAACGCCCGAGATTATCTGGACTGGCTGTCCGCGCGTGACAAGCTGCCCGCTGCCGGGCAACAGCCTGCAGACCCAGGGCGATTTAGCGGCGGATAACCGCCAGTTAGAGGCTGCGCTTGCGTCGTGCGGGCTGCAGGTGGAAATCATCAAAGAATGCCAGGAGCAACACGATGGAGAAACCGAAACAGCTACGCCGGGCGCTGACCGACAGCGTGCCGCTGCTGCAAAGAAACCCTGACGGGCTGAATATGTTTATCGACGGCGGGCGCATCGCCTCAACGCTCGCCAGCTCGCTGTCGTTTGAATACCAGTATCAGCTTAATCTGGTGATTACCGATTACGGCGACGATATCGACCTGCTGATTGTGCCGCTGCTGGCGTGGCTGCGTGAAAACCAGCCGGACATGATGGCGACGGAAGAAAAGCGGCGTACCGGCTTTACCTTTAAGGCTGACGTGCTGAGCGACACCCTGTGCGATATCAGCATTGATTTGCAGCTGACGGAGCGCGTGATTGTGAAGCAGGAAGGCGACGCGCTGCACGTCAAGCACGCGGGCGAGAATCCGCTGCCGGATAACGTAACCCGGCCAGCGCAGCTTTATGCGGGCGGCGAGCTGGTCAGCGAGTGGCAGCCGTGAACGGGCTGGAGGCGTTCGACGCCAGGCTAAATGCGCTGATCGGCAACCTGTCACCGGCGGCGCGTAAGGAAATGGCCCGCACCATCGCAAAGCGCCTGCGCGCCGGTCAGCAGCAGAATATTAAGCGCCAGCAGGCACCGGACGGCACGGCGTTTAAGCCGCGCAAGGCACCGGCGCGCAAAAAGAAAGGCCGGATAAAGCGTGAGATGTTCGCCAGGCTGCGCACGGCCAAATACATGAAGGCGAAAGGCAGCGCCGACGACGCCGTGGTGGAGTTTACCGGCAACGTGCAGCGCATGGCCCGCGTGCATCATTACGGGCTGCGCGACCGACCTGCCCGTGGAGGGAAAGAAGTGCAGTATGATGAGCGGCCGTTACTTGGCTTTCATAAAGGTCACAATGAAACGTTACAATATCTAATGATTGAAGCGTTGGGTTTTGACAGGTAACATTCTGGAAATTTATTTTCTATTGTGGGGTTATCATGTTTGAAAATTTCCTGTCGCTCGGTTCTCTAATATCTGTAACATTAAGCGTTGCCCTTACTATCAAGGCGTTGAATATAAAATATGTTAACAATAGTAGTGTGATAAAGTCAGAGGTGAGAGGTGATAATAATAATGTTTATGTGAACTACTCAGATTATTCAAGTAAGATCTCCAGCTTTAAACGCCTATGGTTTTGTATTGAGGTTATTATTTTAATATTATTTCCAGCTTACCCTGACTTTTTTATAGATTCTCTATCTTCCTTTTCTATATATGCTTTATTTATTTGTGCGGCTGGAGTTTATAATAACATATCAAAAGGTGTTAATAATGGAATCTATAGTCTTTTCTACTTGGTCGGTACGGCGGTTATAAGTTTCCTCTCTATTTCTGCATTGTCTATGGTTCTTGCCAATAAATATATATTTACTGACTTTTATTTGCGTGCTTATGAAACCATAATCGGAGGGGGGTACTTTCGTGGGTTCTCCCAAGGAATAACTTCAATTGCTGGAGAGGGTGCGGCATATTTTGGCCTTTCCGTTTTGTTTATTTCACTAATTCACTGCTGCTTTGGTTTTTTAAATAAAGATAAGAATTTTGATGTGACATTTGATGCTATATTTCTCTGGGTGCCAGCCTCTTTAGTTGGTTATTTTTTTGCTTGTGGTGGAGTGATTGCTATTTTAAATCTAAACTTCAATTACATTCCATGGCTTTATCAAAACGCTTGGTACTATTTTTTGTCTTACTTCCTCTAATGTTTTACTAGCCATGAACAAACGCTAAGTCTTTTTTTTTCTCTGCTTGATGGGGCACTCTAGCCCCATGAACTCACAAACCCCCGAAATCCTGCGCCTGCTGCGCAACCTGATCCGCATCGGCACCGTGTCCGCCGTCAATCTTGACGACGGGCTGTGCCGCGTGGATACCGGCAACAACACAACCAACTGGCTGCACTGGCTGACCGGCCGGGCCGGTCGTACCCGTTCATGGAATGCGCCGTCGGTCGGCGAGCAGGTGCTTGTCCTGTGCCTGGGCGGCGAGCTGGATACCGGCTTTGTGCTGCCGGGCGTGTTCTCTGACGAGCATTCCGCCCCGTCGGCCTCGGCTGACGCGCTGCACTGGTCGTTTCCCGACGGTGCGGTGATTGAGTACGAACCGGCAAACGGCGCGCTGAAGGCAACCGGCATTCAGACCGCAACCATTCAGGCCGCCGTCAAAATCATGCTGGATTCGCCCGAGGTGGAATGCTCGGCGCTGCTGAAAACCGCCACGCTGGAAGTCACCGGCGGCGGCACGATGAAAGGCGACGTTACGCACAGCGGCGGCAGCTTCAGCTCTAACGGCGTAGTGGTCGATTCCCACAAACACGGCGGCGTGAAGTCCGGCGGTGACACGTCCGGAGGGCCGCAGTAATGACCGTGCGATATTCCGGCATGAGCCGTGACACCGGCGGAACGCTGGCCGACCTCGACCATATTCGCCAGTCGGTGCGCGACATTCTGTTAACGCCGGTCGGTTCCCGCGTGATGCGCCGCAGCTACGGCTCGCTGCTGTCCACGCTGATTGACCAGCCGCAAAACGAGGCGCTGCGCCTGCAGATTATGTCGGCCTGCTACATGGCAATTTTGCAGTGGGAGCCGCGCGTAAAGCTGACCGGCATCTCTTACGAATCCGCGTTTGACGGCGGCATGGTGGTTGAAATCACCGGCAGCCGCACCGACACCGCGCAGGATTTTTCCTTAACCGTACCCGTGAGCTGATATGGCAACTATTGACCTGAGCCAGCTACCCGCGCCCGACGTGGTGGAAGCGCTGGACTATGAAACGTTACTCAACGAGCGCAAGGCCACGCTGGTATCGCTGTACCCGGCGGAGCAGCAGGACGCCATCGCGCGCACGCTGGCCCTGGAGTCCGAGCCGGTGGTGAAGCTGCTGCAGGAAAACGCGTACCGCGAGGTTATCCTGCGCCAGCGCGTCAACGAGGCGGCTAAGGCCGTGATGGTGGCGTATGCCCTGGCGGATGATTTAGACCAGCTTGGCGCAAACAACGGCGTTAGCCGCCTGACGCTGACGGCCGCCGACGACACCACAACCCCGCCGACCGCCGCCGTGATGGAAAGCGACGACGATTATCGCGTGCGCATCGCGGCTGCCTTTGAAGGGCTGAGCGTGGCCGGGCCGTCCGGCGCCTATGAGTACCACGCGAAAAGCGCCGATGGCCGCGTGGCGGACGCGTCAGCTATCAGCCCGTCGCCCGCTTGCGTCACCATCACCGTGCTGTCGCGCGAGGGCAACGGCGAGGCGGCCGCCGATCTGCTGGCCGTGGTAAATAAGGCGCTGAATGACGAGGACGTGCGCCCTGTGGCCGACAGGGTAACGGTGCAGTCGGCGGCAATTGTGGATTACGCCGTTGAGGCCGTTTTGTACCTCTATCCGGGGCCGGAGGCTGAGCCCATACGGGCCGCCGCCGGGGCAAAGCTTGCCGCCTTTGTCAGCGCGCAGGCCCGCCTCGGCCGGGATATCCGCAAATCTGCCCTGTACGCCGCGCTTCATGTTGAAGGCGTGCAGCGCGTGGAGCTTTTGCAGCCCGCCGCCGACGTGGTGCTGGATAAAACGCAGGCCGCGTACTGTACCGGATGGGCGCTTACGGTCGGGGGGTCGGATGAGTGATCGCCTGCTGCCGTCCGGCTCGTCGGCGCTGGAGGTGGCCGCAGCCGAAGCCTGCGCCACGATTGAAGCCATTCCGGCACCGCTGCGCCGGTTGTGGAACCCGCAGACCTGCCCGGTGGAGCTGTTGCCGTACCTTGCCTGGGCGTGGTCGGTTGACCGCTGGGATACCGGCTGGAGCGAGTCCACAAAGCGCGCCGTGGTGTCGGCCTCGCAGTACGTGCACAAGCATAAAGGCACGCTCGGCTCGATCCGGCGCGTGGTGGAGCCGCTCGGCTACCTGATCCGTATCGTTGAATGGTGGAAAACCGGCGGCGAGCCGGGGACGTTCCGGCTGGATGTGGGCGTGCTGGATACCGGCATTACCGAAGAAATGTATAACGAGCTGGAGCGCCTGATTGCCGACGCGAAGCCGTGCAGCCGCCACCTTGTCGGACTGTCGGTTAACCTCGACGCCAGCGGCGCGCTGCCGGTTGGTGCCGCCTGCTACAGCGGCGACGAGCTGACGGTTTACCCCTATACCCCTGAACTTATCAGCGTCGGCGGGCCGGTTTATTCCGGCGCGGCGGTGCATCTTATTGACCTGACGGAAGTGAGCGCATGACCACTAAATATTTTGCCCTGCTGACCAGCCAGGGCGCGGCAAAACTGGCGAACGCTGCGGCGCTCGGCACTAAATTGCAGATTACCGAAATGGCCGTGGGTGACGGCGGCGGCACGCTGCCCACGCCCGACGCGGCACAGACAAAGCTTGTCGGCGAAAAGCGCCGGGCCTCGCTGAACGCGCTGACGGTTGACGCGGCCAACAGCAGCCAGATCATCGCCGAGCAGATTATCCCCGAAAGCGAGGGCGGCTTCTGGATACGCGAAATCGGCCTGTTTGACGCCGACGGCGTGCTGATTGCCGTGGCCAACTGCGCGGAAACCTACAAGCCGCAGCTCGCCGAGGGCAGCGGCCGCACGCAGACCGTGCGCATGATTTTAATCGTCAACAGCACGAGCGCGGTTACGCTGAAAATCGACCCGTCCGTGGTGCTGGCAACGCGGCAGTACGTGGACAGCGCGGTGATCGAGGTGAAGGCTTACGCCGACAGGGCGCTGGCCGCGCACGTTGCCGCCGCCAATCCCCATAAGCAGTATCTGCAAACGGCAAACGCGCTGGCGGAAATTAAGGACGCCGGGCTGGTGACAAAAGCGCTGGCCGCGCTGGGGCTGGGCGACGGGTCGGCGGTGCCGGTTGGCGTGCCGCTGCCTTACCCGGCGGCAACCGCGCCGGACGGCTGGCTGAAGTGCAACGGCGCATCGTTCAGCGCCACGACCTATCCGCTGCTGGCGAAGGTCTATCCGTCGCTGAAACTGCCGGATTTACGCGGCGAGTTTATCCGAGGCTGGGACGACGGGCGCGGCGTGGATACCGGGCGGGGCATAGGTACCGCGCAGGGCGCAACCAGCATCCGCACGGCGGCGCTGGACTACTACGGCACTGACGACACCATGTCCTCGGCCACCGTGGGTACGGCCTTCAGCCAGGCTGAAGGCATCACCAACAGCCAGCCGTCCGGCGCAAGGTCGCCGGGCAATGGCGCGCTGGGCGCAACGCTGACTGATAACACCATGTCGTGTGCGCAGAACACGGCAGGCGTGACGCCCGGCAGCGTCTGGATTTCAGTGCGCCCGCGAAACGTCGCCTTTAACTACATCGTGAGGGCCGCATAATGGCAAAGATTACTTTGGATAAAAACGGCCTGGCGAAATCGGCCGGCACGCTGACGGTTTACAACTACGACAGCCTGAGCGGCGAATTTACCGGCGCGACGGATGAATATTTACCGCAGGGCGTGGGCGTCCCGGCGTGCGCCTGCAGCAGCGCGCCGCCGTCGGCAAAGTCGGGCCTCGTGGCGGTTTACCGGGACGGCGGCTGGCAGACCGTAGCCGATCACCGGGGCGAAACGGTTTATTCCACGGCGGACGGTTCGGCGACAGCAATCACCGCGCCGGGCGATTACCCGGCAGGCACCACCACGCAGGCACCGGCAACCGCGTTTGATAAATGGGACGGCGAAAAATGGGTAACGGACGGCGACGCACAGCAGGCTGCAGCAGTGAGCGAGGCCGAAGCGGAAAAGGCCGCGCGCATCAGTGAGGCCAATAGCACGACGCAGGCGTGGCAGACGCAGCTGCGGCTCGACATTATCACGGATGCGGATAAGGCATCGCTTACCGCGTGGATGAAGTACGTGCAGGAAGTACAAGCGATTAAAACTATAAATGCTAACAATATAAAATGGCCAAAAAAACCTTAGTTTAGAGCCCTCGTGGGCTCTTCTTTAAATGACAAAAAAAATAAAACCAACCGCCCAAAGCATTATCCATGTATAAATTGGAATTATTAAGTTTGGATTTTCAATATTGGAGCTAAATGGGGATGGCCCTTCTTTTTTTACAAGAACATATAACCATGCGTGTATAAGGGATACAAGCAAGAGGGATACTGTACAAATTAAAACAATTAACCCTTGCTTCAGGCTCATTGAACCTGATCCTTGAATGGTATTGTAAATCGTCATTAGTATTATCATAAGGAATGTTAAGGCTAAGCTGCTGACCCATAACAGCCAGTCACCATTTATTTTCCTAACTAATGAACCGAACTTTCCGAGTGGCTTGTCTTGCGACCATGCTCCTTTGTACTTTACTTCCATATCTTTGAATGCAATAGCTATCATAAATATGAATATATTTGAAAATGCAATGAATTGAAGGAGTTTGATTGTGTTCTTGGTATATCCCATGAAATAATCTATAGCCGAGAATCCTGTGGAGTGCGATATAACATAATATGTTATGAGTGCAGATAATGTCCAAAATGATAGTCGATAGTATATTTCTCTGCGCAAATCTTCTTTGATCCATGTTTCAATAAAGTTAGTTTCGGCAGAGTTTGGTTTTTTTGGCTTTTCGGCTTTACTCATGGAATTTTCACCCGAGATATTTTATTGAATGCTAATGTTGGTTATTAATTACTAGTGGTTTTTATACATTTTGGCAACATGTTTTGTCATCCATCAGCAAACTCCAATCGGATGCACCGCCGCGCCCGAGCAGGCAATCTGAGCGCACCCATTACACGGAGTGCATCAGATGTCTGATTATCATCACGGTGTCCGCGTTGTCGAAATCAACGACGGCACGCGCACCATTTCCACCGTCTCCACGGCGATTGTCGGGCTGGTCTGTACCGCCGACGACGCCGACGCCACCGCGTTCCCGCTGAATACGCCGGTACTGTTAACCAACGTGCAGGCCGGTATTGCCAAAGCCGGTAAGAAAGGCACGCTGGCCGCGTCCCTGCAGGCGATTGCCGACCAGTCAAAGCCCGTTACCGTCGTGGTGCGCGTGGCCGAAGGCGCGACCGAAGCGGAAACCATTTCCAATATCATCGGCACCACCGACGAAAACGGCCAGTATACCGGCATGAAGGCGCTGTTAAGCGCGCAGACCCAGCTCGACGTCAAGCCGCGCATTCTCGGCGTGCCGGGCCTCGACTCGCTGGAGGTCGCGACCGCGCTTGCCAACATCGCGCAGCAGCTGCGCGCCTTCTGCTACGTCTCGGCGTGGAATTGCAAAACCGTCTCTGATGCCATGAAGTACCGCGAGAACTTCAGCCAGCGCGAAATCATGGTTATCTGGCCTGATTTCATTGCCTGGAACACCACCGCCAACGCATCGGAAACCGCCTACGCCACGGCGCGGGCGCTGGGCCTGCGCGCCAGAATCGACAACGACACCGGCTGGCACAAAACGCTTTCTAACGTTGGTGTGAACGGCGTCACCGGGATTTCGGCGGGCGTCTTCTGGGACTTGCAGCAGACCGGCACCGACGCCGACCTGCTGAACGAAGCCTGCGTGACCACTCTTATCCGCAAGGATGGCTTTCGCTTCTGGGGAAACCGCACCTGCAGCGACGATCCGCTGTTTGCCTTTGAGAACTATACCCGCACCGCGCAGGTGCTGGCCGACACGATGGCCGAGGCGCATATGTGGGCCAACGATAAGCCGCTGACGCCGGTACTGGTGCGCGAGATTATCGCGGGCATCAACGCCAAATTCCGCGAGCTGGTGAACGCCGGTTATTTGCTGGGCGCATCCGCCTGGTATGACGAAAGCGCCAACGACAAGGACACGCTGAAGGCGGGCAAGCTGTCGATTGATTACGACTATACGCCGGTGCCGCCGCTGGAAGATTTAACCCTTCGCCAGCGTATTACTGACTCCTATCTGGCGAACTTCGCCGCGTCCGTTAACAGCTGAGGACTGAAAAATGGCACTGCCACGAAAACTCAAGGGGATGAACCTCTTTAACGACTCAAACAGCTATCAGGGCGTTGTTACCAGCGTCACGCTGCCGAAGCTGAGCCGCAAGCTCGACCCGTTCCGGGGCGGCGGCATGAGCGGCGCGGCGCATATCGATATGGGCCTGGACGACGACGCGCTGGATATCGAATGGAGCATTGGCGGTATCGATGAACTGGTGCTGACGCAGTGGGGCGCAACGTCCGTGCCGCTGCGCTTTACCGGCTCTTACCAGCGCGACGACACCGGCGAGGAAATCCCGGTAGAGATTGAGGTGCGCGGCAAGCACCAGGCGTTTGATTTTGGCGAGGCCAAACAGGGCGAGGACACGGAAACCAAAATCACCACCAAATGCACCTATTACAAAATGACCTTTAACGGCAAGGAGCTGATCGAAATCGACACCATCAACATGGTGGAGAAGGTCAGCGGCACCGATCGCCTGGAGCAGCGCCGCAAGAATATTGGCCTCGTTTAACCCCTGAGCCAGCGCCCGGCGCTGGCCTTAACCCCCTTTTGCAGAGAGAACAATCATGGAAAACAAAGAAAACGTCGTTACCCTGGAAACCCCGGTGATGCGCGGCGAGCAGGCAATTAATACAGTTGAGGTGATTAAGCCCAACTCTGGCGCGCTGCGCGGCACCCGCCTTGCCGACCTTGCAGGCTCGGACGTGGACGCGCTGATTACCGTGCTGCCGCGCATCACCCTGCCCGCGCTGACAAAGGCGGAGTGTCTGAACCTCGACCCGGCGGATTTGATTGCGCTGGCCGGTAAGGTGATCGGTTTTTTGTCGCCGAAGTCGGACGCGTAAGCTGGCCTAAAGCGCTGACCGTTAACGACCTGATGGCGGACGTTGCCACCGTGTTTCACTGGCCGCCGTCTGAAATGTACGCCATGCCGCTGGCAGAGCTTATCGACTGGCGGCACAAGGCCATCATTCGCAGCGGAGTAAAAACCGATGAATAACCTCAAGTTGCAGGTGCTGCTGAAGGCGGTGGATCAGGCGACGCGGCCCTTTAAGGCTATCCAGAACCAGACCAAGGCGCTGGCGGGCGGCATCCGCGACGCGCAAAGCAGTCTGAAGGAACTGGACGCGCAGGCGGCGAAGATTGACGGCTTTCGCAAATCAAGCGCACAGCTGGCCGTCACGCAGCAGAGCCTGAAGGACGCGAAGGCGGAAGCGGCCGCGCTGGCCGTGGCCTTTAAAAATACCGAAAAGCCCACCACGGCGCAGGCCCGCGCGCTGGAAAAAGCCCGGCAGGCGGCCAGCGAGCTGCAGACCAAAAGCAACGGCCTGCGCCTGTCGGTGCAGCAGCAGCGCGAGGCGCTGAACGCCGCCGGGATCTCCACCAAAAGCCTCGGCAGCGAGCAGCAGCGGCTGAAAACCGCCGCCGCCCAGGCAACCGTCAGCCTGAGCCGTCAGAAAATGGAGCTGCAGCGCCTGAATCAGCAGCAGGAGCGGCTTAACCAGACCGGCGAGCGCTACCGTAAAGGCCAGGAGTTGTCGGCAAAAATGCGCAACGTCGGCGCGGCCGGTGTCGGTGCCGCCACGGTCGGCGCGGTCGCTGCCTCTTCTGTCCTGCGCCCCGGCTACGACTTTGCGCTGGCTAACTCCACGCTACAGGCGACGCTCGGCCTTGACAAAAACTCCGCTGACTTCCAGTCGCTGCGCACCCAGGCGCGCAGCATCGGCGACAACACGGCGGCCTCGGCCAACGACGCCGCGCAGGCGCAAATTGTTATCGCCAAATCGGGCGCGAACGTTGACGACATTAAGGCGGCCACGCCGGTAACGCTGAATATGTCGCTGGCGAACAACCGCACGATGGAGGAAAGCGCCGAGCTTTTAATGAGCACCAAAAACGCGTTCGGACTGGCTAACAGCGAGGTCGCGCACCTGGGCGACGTGATATCCGCGACGCTCAACAAAACCGCGACCAAATTCGACGACCTGAGCGACGCCATGCCCTACGTCGCGTCGGTGGCGAAAAATGCGAAGGTAAGCGCCGAGCAGACGGCGGCCATGATTGGCGCGCTGGCAAATAACGGCACTACCGGCAGCATGGCCGGTACGGGCATTCGTGCCATGCTGCTGCGCGTGCAGGGGCCGACCGGCGAGGCGTTCAAGGCAATAAAAGAGCTGGGCGTAAAGACCGCCGACGGCAAGGGCAACCTGCGGCCGTTTTTCACCATCCTGAAGGAGATGCAAAAGTCCTTTGATAAAAACAGGCTCGGCGATACCCAGCAGGCGGAATACCTGAAGACCATCTTCGGCGAGGAGGCCGCGTCGGCAGCCGTCACGCTGATGAAATCCGCCGCCAGCGGTGAGCTGGACAAACTGACGAAAACCTTTCAGGGATCGGACGGCAGCACGGCGAAGCTGGTCAACGTGCAGCAGGACAACCTCGGCGGAGACTTCAAGGAATTGCAGTCGGCCAAGGAGGCTATCGGCACCGATCTGTTTGACGGCCTCGATAAGACCCTGCGCTCGCTGACAAAGCAAACCACAAAGTTTCTGCTGAACGTGGACGGCTGGATCCAGAAAAACCCGGTACTGGCCGGAGGAATTACCAAAGCCGCCACGGCCGGACTGATTTTTGTGGGCGCGCTGGGGGCAATCGGCCTGGTTGCCTGGCCGGTGATCACCGGGATTAACATGCTTATTGCAGGTGCGGGGCTGCTTGGCTCGGTGTTCAGCGTGGTAGGCGGAGCCATTACAACCGCGCTGGGCGCCATCACGCTGCCGGTCGCGCTTGTGGTGGCCGCCGTCGTCGCCGGGGCGCTGCTGATCCGTAAATACTGGCAGCCGATTAAGGCGTTTATTGCGGGCGTGGCCGAGGGCTTTAAGGCCGCAGCGGGGCCAATAAGCGACGCCTTTGCGCCGCTGAAGCCCGTCTTTGACTGGCTGATGGAAAAAATTAAGGCCGCATGGAACTGGTTTAAAAAGCTGCTGGAACCGGTGAAGTCTACGCAGACGGAGCTGAAAAACGCCGGGGACATGGGCAAGAAGTTTGGCAACGCGCTGGCCGAGGGGCTGAAGATACCCGGCAAGGCGCTTGACCAGCTTACAAACGGTATCAGCTGGATGCTGGAAAAGCTGCACCTTATCGACAGCAAGTCCGACGACCTGAAGGACAAGGTGCCGGGAGGCGATCCGAACAATCCGAAGGATAAACACGACCCGGTCGCGCCGAACGGCCTGCCGTGGAGCCTGGCCGATACCGGCACGCCTTATAAGCCGGTAACGTCTCCGGCGGCGGGCGGCTACAGCGACCAGAGCCAGAACAAC
>Ga0209461_10000309_pt1 | contig 18606 bp, 20 predicted proteins | sample AgamicAsMarz_FD_187162 | JGI IMG/M metagenome (GOLD analysis project Ga0209461, IMG submission 187162) | Agave microbial communities from Guanajuato, Mexico - As.Ma.rz (SPAdes) (version 2) | ecosystem: Host-associated > Plants > Phyllosphere > Phylloplane/Leaf | place: Guanajuato, Mexico... | reverse complement strand
AGAGAATCCAGAATTATACGGTTATTTAACTGGATGGGAAAATCTAAATCAATTTGCGAGAATGTTAGGAATTAAAGATGATAATAAAATAAGTGAAGTCGTAAATTTAGTAAAATTAACGGATCGAATTCATGAAAAAGTAAAGACGTATTCACTCGGAATGAAGCAAAGATTAGGAATTGCTCAAGCGTTACTTGGAGGCCCTAAACTTCTTATTTTAGATGAACCTACTAATGGATTAGATCCAGCCGGTATTCGTGAATTACGTGAATTTATTCATATGCTTGTAAAAGAGCAAAATATAAGTGTTTTTATTTCAAGTCATTTATTAAGTGAAATCGAAATGATTTGTGATCGCGTAGGAATTATAAATAAAGGGAAAATGATTAGAGTCTCAACCGTAAAAGAATTAGTAAAGGAAGCTGCTGAAAGAGTTGAATGGCGAGTTTCTCCAATACAAAAAGGGCTGGATATATTAAAAAAGGATTCTACGATTCAAGATATCATAGTAAAGGATGAGCTTATACTGTGCCGAATGTCGCCTCTTAAAATAAGTGAGGTCATTCAACAATTCGTAGTAGAAGATGTGCAAGTGAATGGCGTTAAAACAATGTCTGAAACATTGGAAGATTTATTCATGGAAATGACTGGAGGCGAAGTTCGTGGCTGAACTAATAAGACTCGTCTTTAACGAAATTGAAAAAATGGTAAGGAAAAGAAGAATACTTGTTATCTTTTTCATTTTAGCAGTACTAATCCCTATTTTTGTTTATGCTCAACTTCAGCAAACTGAAGAAACAATTAAAAGACTTGGTACTGATAATTGGAAAGTAGCACTTCAACAAAAAATAGTCGACCAGCAAAATAGATTAAATTCGTCAGGAATACCTGAAGAATGGAAAAGTTGGTTAAAAGTTCAAATCGATCAAGAGCAATATTATTTGGATAACGACATAAATCCTACAACACCTGGTGCACCTACATTTATACGAAAATTAATTGAACAAAGTATTGGGTGGCTCCTTCTACCTTTATTGGTCATGGTCATTACAATCGATATTATATCTGGTGAGCGAAGCGATGGTACGATAAAAATACTACTAACCCGTCCCATCAAGAGATGGAAGGTCTTACTTAGTAAATACATATCCATTTGTTTATTAATCTCATTTCTTCTCGTTCTATATGGTGTATTAGCATATGTCGTTTCAGGATTTGTATTCAGCTTTAAAGGCTGGACAGTACCTGTGTTAACGGGATTTGTCATTAAAAATAACCAACTACTAACCGATTCAGTTCAACTGATTCCCCAATGGCAATACATCATAATGGCATTTGGACTTGCATGGTTTGTTTGTATAATAATTGGAACTCTTTCATTTATGGTATCCGTATTAGTTCGAACTACACCCGCTGCAATGGGCATTATGCTAGCCGCTTTAATAACAGGAAGCGTTCTAAGCGGACTAGCTACATCATGGTCAGGAGCAAAATACTTCTTTAGTGTAAACCTTGGCCTAACTGACTACTTAGCTGGTCAACTCCCTTCCATTGAGGGATTAAACATGCACTTCTCTCTTATGAATTTATCAATTTGGGGAATATCAGCATTACTAATCTCTTTCATCGTATTTATTAAGCAAGATATGAATTAAATAGAACGGGGATTGAAAAGTTTACGCTCTTTTCAATCCCCTTTTCTGATTTATCCACCTTAATCCTTTCCTGCTCTCCCTGACCTTAATGGCTCAACATGAATGTGTGTATATTGAATTCCATGTTGTTCGCTTAAGATCATTTCGATTTGGTCTGTGATGCCGTGACTTTTACTTACATCTATTCCGCCGTCTACTTCAATGACTACATCTGCGATTGTAGTATTCCCGTACATTCTTGCTCTTAAATCTACAACTTTATGTACACCTGGTACTTTATCAACTGTTTCAGTAAAAAGATTCATTTCTTCTGGATCGAATCCATCCGTTAATAGAAGGGTTGCATCATAAAAAATCTCCCATGCTGTTTTACAAATAATCGCACCTACTAAAATGGCCGCGATTGGATCGATAATAGGAAAACCAATAGAAGCACCTAGAACACCAATCGTCGTTCCAAAGCTAACTAATGCATCGGAAAAATTATCTTTTGCTGAAGCCTCAAGCCCCTTACTCTTTGTTCTCTTGGCAACTTTATTATTATAAAAATAAATGCCAAACATAAAAATTCCAGAAGCAAATGCCACTACAGCCGCTAGTCTATTCGGAGTCTCATATTCTCCAACGAAAAGTGATCGAATATTTTCAATAATAACCTGTAATCCAACCGACATCATAATAAAAGACGCAATTAAAGTAGCTATTTGCTCTGCTCTTGAATGTCCATACGGATGGTCTAAATCTCTCGGTTTTCTTGCGATTCTTATTCCGATAAATACAGCCAAAGTTGCACCAATATCAGTCACATTGTTAAGTCCATCAGCTAAAAGTGCACTAGAATTTGTATAAAAACTAACCAGTATTTTTACACTCGCAAGAACTAAGTAGGAAATAACACTTAAAAAAGCAGCAAAGTCTAATTGCTTTTGAAGATTTTTATCCATGAACTCCCCCCGCTCTAATAAAAAATCATATGGGCTTATCATACCCATAATGCAAATTTTCCATTTTTAGTTAAAGAAAACTCGCCGATTGACGAGCCTTTTAGGTGAAGACAGAGGCGTAGTTGCACTTATACTTTTTCCTAAAATTGCTACTACGTCGAATTAACTTCTTCGTTGCCAATTTATACTTTCTTAAAGTGAAAAAAAAACAGAATCGAATAATCGAATCTGTTTTCTCTATCATAACAATTTAATTAAAGTGGCTTTGGATTATAGCTTGATCCAGTTAAATCTGTTAAGTCACAAACCGTTTGCCATAATTCAGGATAAAATTCAAATCGTACAGCACGTTCTAAAGCTTCTGCTGGTACTCCTTTTAAGCTCTTTGTATTCATACCAATCATGCGACGAACAAGTTGAATATGCAGTCTGCGGAATGATTGGAATCTTTCATCAAAGCAAGTTAATTCTTGCATTAATTGGAATAACTCAAAGTTTTTAGCTGCATCTTGATGTAATTGAACAGGTGTAAGTAAATTTTCATCTAATAAATCTTTAAAAGGCTGCCAAAGTGTTGGACCTAATTTTAAGATTTCATTAAATCCTGGAGAATCTTGACCGCTACCTCTTCCTAAAGCTAAACGAATAATATGATAGTCACTTGGACTTACTAGTTTAACCATATCAAAAACTGCTGGTAAATGTACTAGGTGATTATTAATGCGTTGTAAGTGATGTGTTGCTTTCGTAACCTCTTTTGCACGCATATATTTATCTGCAAAATGAATAGATTGGATGATTAATTTAAAATGTAACTCAGCAATTTGGTGAACTGTTTGAAACGTTAATTCATCTGGACAAAATAATTCATCGTCAGGTTTTTGTAAACTTAATAATTCTTCTGTTCGAATATACTTCTCGTAATCTGTCAGTTTTTTTTGCTCTTGTGTCATTTCCCTTTTCCCCCTAAACTAATTTACGTAAAACTGCTCGTACTGGACTACCATCTGCATCTGTTAATGGTAGCGGTAATGCAATAAGCTCATACTCACCTGGAGTTACATTTCTTAAATCAATCGATTCGAGAATATGAATACCGGCATGATGAAGGGCATGATGTGCTTCTAGTTCCTTACTATCAAGTGGGTCAACTGAAGGTACATCTACCCCAACTAATTTAACGCCATTTTCATGTAAAAATTCTGTTGCATCCTTTTCAATATGTGGAATTCTCTCTGGGAAAACGCTATCATTTTTCCATGAATTTGTTTTAATTAATAAACGTTCTACACCATCGAATTGAAAAGCTTCTAAATCCGATTTTTTAATGCTATCTACTTCAATCAGCTCGATTACTTTTGCAATCCCTACATATAAATTAGGATCTAAATCTATGACTCTCTTACCATTTTCATCAAAATGATATGGCGCATCAATATGCGTTCCTGTGTGAGTACTTAAAGTTAACTTCCCAACATTAACAGAGCCACTTTCCTCTTTTGTCCAACTCAATTGGAATGAAAAATTCGTATCACCTGGCCATACAGGCATACCATCTTCAAGTCTTCTGGATATATCAATTAATGTCATTACATACAACTCCTAAGCGATGATTTCTCGTTCATTCTTAAACTGTTCATATTGTTTCTCAACCATGATTTTCTTTAAGATTTGTACACTATTCCAAACATCTACATAAGAAGTATAAAATGCGATTGGTGCTAATCTGATTACGTTTGGTGCTCTAAAGTCTGGAACAATCCCATTTAACTTTAATGCTTTACAGATCCTTGCAGCATCATCGTGTTCAAGACAAACATGTCCACCTCGATTTGAATCCTCGAGTGGATTACCAATTGTAAAATCAAAATCACTTAATTCTTCATTGATTAAGCTCATTAAATAAGCTGTACTGTGTAAAGATTTTTCGCGAATTCTATCAATTGTAGCTTCTTTATACATTTCAAGTGAGCCAACAAGTGGTGCCATGCTTAAAATATGTGGGGTACCGATTTGATAAGCACCAACTGTATCAGATGGAACAAATTCATGCTTCATATCGAACTGCTTTTCTTTATTTGAACCGAACCAACCAGCTAATCCAGGCATCGTACCAAAATGCTTTTCGTGAACGAATAAGCTTCCAACTCCACCTGGTCCACTATTTAAATACTTATAATTACACCAATAAGCGAAGTCCACGTCCCATTCATGGAACTGATGAGGGATTGCGCCAACAGAATGACATCCATCAAAACCGATAATGATTCCACGCTCATGTGCAGCTTTTGTTAATCTCTCTATATCGAATAATTGTCCGCTTCGGTATAAAACAGTTGGAAGAATAATTAAGGCAATTTCATCAGTCATTGCTTCAATAATATCTTCTTCTCTAATTGTTCGACCATCACGGCTTTTAACTTGAATTAAGTGAGTTGCTGGGTCAAAGCCCTTTAATCTTAATTGACTTTGAATAGCATAAATATCTGACGGAAAGTTTAATTCATCCGCTAATATTTTCGTTTTTTGACCATTTGGGTGATAAAAAGATGCAATTAATTGATGAAGATTTGTAGTTGTTGAGCCAGTTACAATCACTTCTTTCTCTTTTGCCCCGACTAATGGTGCACTTAATGCTCCCAATTTTTCTGCAAAATAATACCATGGATGATCGCCTTGCATCCATCCATCGATTGCAAGTGTCTTCCATGAATCTAATAAATCTAGTAAACTTTGTTCTGCTCTTTTTGAAAGAAGTCCTAGCGAATTTCCATCTAAATAGATCGTATTGGGTTGTAAGTAAAACTCATCTCGATAATTTGATAATGAATCTTTTTGATCTAGAAATTCTGCAAATTCTTTTGTTGGTTGAAACATCCCCTTGTTTTACCCCCTTGCAAGAAATAACCTACTATATTAAAGGTATTGCGATTAATAATATATGTCAATATTTTCTGAATATAATATTTAATAAAAAAAGTGTCAACAAATCCAAAATATTCCTATCTTAGATTTTGACACAATTGATTCTTCTATTTAATTGCTTTTCCCTACAAATGTAAGTCCCGTTTCTTAAACGAAACATACGTGACAATCGTTAATATAATGATTAATCCGATCGAAATAGTTGTATAAATACCGTCAAATCCCCCACCATACATAATATCTTTCGCTTCAAAGTACTTAAACGGTGTGAAATATTTCAAGCCTTCAATCCGATCATTTAAATCAATTGCAATTGATATGATAAATGTAATTAATAGAATACCAGTTGCATAAGAGGCAGCCTTTTTAGAATTTTTACAAACTGCGGCTATAGCCGAACCAATTACTAAAAATAATAGCTGTAAAATAAACATCCCAACCATTACCACTGCTATATCACCATTTACATTCTCACCTTTACTATACTTTCCTACTATTAGTACACTGGATATCCACGTAATACCATTAAAAATTAGAATGTTCACTAGAGCACTCATTAATTTAGAAGTTATGATCCTTATTCTTGAAATAGGTTTTACAAATAAAAACTCGGCTGTTTTATCTCGCTCCTCTTTAGCAATTATATTAGCGCCTAGCATTGCCGCATGAATCGTTGCCATTAAATATAAATATAAAACTAAGATGCCAAAATATCCGCTTGCCTTTGATAAATCTAGTGCTCCTGAGCCCATTATAGCTTGAAGAGATTTCGGCATTTGATTAAAAAGTTCGCTTATTTGGCCGTTGGAAGCTGTCGCTTTATATTTTGCCATTCCACTACCTACTAAAAAAACAATTCCGATACACCAAAAAATAATCGATTTACGATATGTCTTCATTTCTCTTAAAAATAGATTCATTTCCACCCTCCCTTTCCTATAAGTTATACCGCGTGAATATCTCTTTTCTTATAAATCATGTAGCTTGCAATGATTGAAACGAGAATAATTCCAACCGACGCAAATAAAAAGTTTGATTCAAATTTTGAATGAGCAATGATATATTTCGGTTCAAAGTATTTAAAAGGTGATAGAAAACGTTTGGCATTGCTTTCATCTGTTGCTACTACCATACCAACTACGAAAAATCCAAAAACAATCGCAAGAGAAATTGATAGTACCGCTTTGATTTTTGGAAATACAACTGATATTAAAATGCCTATTCCAAAAAATAGTAATTGTGTAATAAATAACGATACAGTAAGTAAAATAATTGACTTACTACTATAATCCGCTGTTTTTACATACTGAGCCATCATAATAGTTGCGACTAAATAGAATACATTTGTAATCGCTAAAGAAACAACACCTGCAAAAATCTTTGAAGTCATTACTTTTGTTCTAGTTACTGGTTTTGTTAGAAGAAAATCGGCTGTTTTTTCACGTACTTCCTTTGAAATAATTGAAATACCTAAAATCATGGCTTGGATTGCTCCACAAAGAGAAATATAAATAAATACATAGGAATAAAATCCCAAAACATTCCCAAAACTCTCAATTTCAAGACCAAGTGCTTTTCTCACACCCTCAGGATAACCTTCCAACACTTTTGAGAATTCTACATAATCCTTTGCAATAGCTGGGAATAAAGATAAGAAAAAAACAACGATTGCCATTAAAGACGCCGTCCAAATGAAGGTGGATTTCCGATAAGCTTTTAATTCGTGTAAAAAAATATTCATTGCTTATTAGGCCTCCTTTTCATAATAATGTAAGAAAATTTCCTCCAGATCAGGCTCTTCAATCCATAAATTTTCAATTTCGATTTCCGCTATTTTCTTTAAAACTTTATTTATATTGCCTTTAAAAATAAAGCTAATCGTTTTACCTTTGATTTCAATATTATTTACACCTTGCATATTGAAGAAATTTGGTTCTACACCGTTTTGACTATCTATTTTAAAACGTTTGTAATTGTTTTCTTGCAATGTGCTTATTTTTTCTACTGTCACAATTTTACCTTCTTTAATAATTGCAACTCGATCACATAAACGCTGAACTTCACTTAAAATGTGAGATGAAAATAAAATCGTTGCTCCTTTTTTGTTTTCCTCCTCTAATAAGTCAAAAAATCTTTGTTGCATTAAAGGATCAAGACCACTTGTCGGTTCATCTAATATGATTAACTTCGGTTCATGAAGTAATCCTTGGACAATCCCTACCTTCTTTTTATTCCCTAAAGATAAATCATCAATTTTCTTCGTTAAATCGAGATCCATTACTTCAGCTAATTCTATTATTCGTTTCGTGCAATCCTTTTTATAAAAACTAGCTGAGTATTTTAACAAATCCATCACTTTCATATTGTCATAGTAAAAAACTTCAGATGGCAAATAACCGATTTCTTTTTTTATTTCTGGAGCAAACTGTACGCAGTCCTTTCCAAATATTTTTGCACTGCCACTCGTTGGATAAATTAACGAAAGTAAAGTTCGAATTGTAGTTGATTTACCTGCACCATTTGGACCGATGAATCCGAATATTTCTCCCTCTTCTATATTGAAGCTTATATCTGTGATACCCCTTGAATTGCCATAGGTCTTCGTTAAATTATTAATTTCAATCGCGTACATAAATGAACCTCCCGCTTTGTTTTGAAATATTAAATCTTGATTATTACAAAACTAGTATATACCTCAATTCTTAAAAAGAGAATATGTTTTGAAATAATTTTAATAAAATATTTCAAAACATGATATACTATTGTATAGATCATGACGGAGGTATCAATATTATTGGACGGATATAAAAAACGAACTCTGCAGAAGATGGAGAGCATTGAAAAAAGTACAACTAAATTATTGTCATTACCTTTAAATGATATAAAAATAGCAGATATTGCAAAGTTAGCGAATGTATCACAAGTATCTATTTACAATTATTATGGTAGTAAAGAAGCCCTACTAAAAGCTACAATTATTCGATTAATGGATCATCAATTCGAAGAAACAAAACAAATGCTTTCAAGTGATATTCCTTTTAATGAAAAAATTAAAGAATTATTTATTCGTAAGAAAAACGGTCTTGATATAATTAATCTTGAAATGTTTACAGCATTAATGAAAAAAGACCCTGAACTACAAGAATTAGTTTTAGATTTTACAATGAACAAATCATTCAAATTGCTGATTTCCCTAATTGATGAAGGACGTTCACTAGGTTTAGTTCGAAATGAGGTTCAAAACAAAACATTATTAATCTATATCCAAGTCTTGAGCCAAGCCTTTTTAAATATGGACCAAACAACCTCACAATATATCCAACAAAAAGAAGTAGTAGATGAAATTATGAATATATTCTTATATGGATTACTGAAACAAGAGGACTAAAATAGAATAGTTATAAAAAAGGCATCTTTGCTTGGGCAAAAATGCTTTTTTATTTGGAATATTCTTCTAGTTAAACTTATCCATAGATTTGTATTATCTTACCCTTTTTGTTCATAGAATGAATTACTTATCTATATTTTAAACTCTTGGAGGAGTATATGCGCAAATCTATTCTATGGCTTAAAGAAAATTGCGATGAAATTAAACGAGGCCTAATTGGCGGATTTACTATTTTTAGTCTAGCTGTTATTTTTTTCACAACCGATTCATCTGTAGAATACAACCAAAACGCATGTCTAAAATGGGAGTATAACAAATCTGCACAAGTCAACGTCTGTTCGATTTATAAAACATCTACTACTAACACTATTCCATACGGCTCAATGCTGAAGGAGAGATCAGAATAGAAAAAGGATAAGGCATGTACCTTATCCTTTTTTTCTATTGTCCAACTACGTCTCTCTTCTTAAAGAGCTCACCAGCAGTAACAAGAAATAACAAAATATAAATGACCAGTACTGCTATAGAAAATTCAATTCTCATGCCGTTTTCTATATTGATCCCCTTAGTGTAAACCGTTAAATCAGTGTGCATAAATGGTAAGAACTTAGACCAGCTTTTTGTTCTTAATAATGTTGCAATCACATCTGAAGTTGCTAGTAGGATTATGCTTATTAACAAAGAAATACTGCTTGTCCTTAAAACAGTTGATAGGAAATAAGCAACTGCAACAAAGAACAAGTATGGTAGTAGATTAATTAAGTAATCGTTTAGTAAACTTGGTAAAACACCTTGCTCTACTACATGGTTATTTACATATTGTAATACCGGTTGAGCACTAAAATTTAAGCCGTTCAAAGCACTACCTATAATAAATGAGTAGATGAGGATTGCAAAAGAAAAGATAAAATATAAGATCACTAAACTCAAAAATTTTGCATAATAGATCATTCGTCTTGTTGATGGTTTAACGAGCAAGAAATTAATCGTTTTCCATTGATGCTCTTTTGACATCATATTACTTGCAAAATATATAAGAAGGATTCCTATAAAGTTCGTTACGTTCGCACCTTTTTTCATAAAGTCCAGCACAGTGTGTTGTTGAATTGGTGAAATATTATGTGCAAGTCGATACTTATTGATCTCATATGTCTCTTTTTGTTCTTTAGCAAATGCTGGTAAGTCTGAAGAGTTTTGCCCTGCTAATTCTTCTTCTATCTTTTTATTTTCTATATTTAATTCTGTTCTCCAGTTTTCAGCTTTTGCTGCTCCACTTTCCTTTTCTACATAATCCCATCTTCCTAGAACAATAATCGGGATAAATAGTAAAATTAACGTTATGATAAATGATTTTTGAACAAATATTTTACGTAATTCGTTCTCAATTAATCGAATAAAATTACTCAATGACATTTCCTCCTGTCAATTGAATGAACAAATCTTCTAGCCTTTCTTTTTTGCGAGTTACATAATAAATCTCTATTCCTGCCAGTACCAACTCTTTCATTAATGAAGGAATCTCTTCTTCATCAATTTCAAACATAATTGATCGATCATTAATAACCTCAAATTTGTACTTGTTATCTTTATTTGTAAAACTACTTTTAAAAGCTTTCGTACTTTTTACAACTATTTCAATAAATAACTTCTCACCACTTTTATCATTCAGATCAATTGATTCAACAAATTGACCATTTTGAATAATAATTGAGCGATCACAAATCAATTCGATTTCAGATAATAGATGACTAGAAAGTAGGATTGCTGTTTGTTCGACCTCAGCAATACGTTTTAAATAATCACGGATTTCTCTTACTCCAGCCGGATCCAATCCATTTGTTGGCTCATCTAAAATTAAAATTGAAGGATTATGTAATAATGCTTGAGCAATTCCTAATCTTTGCTTCATCCCTAAGGAATAGGTTGAAAACTTTTTATGTATGGCATTTGAAAGTCCAAGTAAATCAATAACCTCAAGAACTCTCTCCTTTGGAACACCTTCTAACATTCGAGCAAAATACATTAGATTTTTATACCCACTATAAAAAGGATAAAATGCAGGAGTTTCAATCATTGCTCCGATCTGTTTGATTGATTCTTTAAAGTTTTCCTTAATCGAATTGCCTTGGATATAAATCTCACCACTCGTGATACTCATAAGACCAACAATCATTCGCATTGTCGTCGTTTTTCCTGAACCATTTGGCCCAAGTAAACCTAATACTTCACCTTTATATAACTCAAAACTAATATCTTTAATAATCTTTTGGTTACTAATCGTCTTATTTACGCTTTTTAGCTCAAGAACAATATCTCGATTCATCTTGAGGCCTCCTATTTGTGCAATAATCTCTTACGAACAAAAAAGTTTTCCCCTTCCTTTTCTCAATAATTAATGCTATTCTCATGGAAGGAATTGAAAGGAGAACTTTATGAAAAGAATACCATATTACTTAGTATTTGGCTCATTTATCCCATATTTATTAATCTTTGCTTTACCCTTTTTACCTGTTTCTGGGAGCTTAAAAGCTGGTCTGATTGCTCTATTAGTTATTCTTGGAGAAGGAATGTTTTGGATTGGTGGAGTATTTGTAGGAAAAGATGTTATGACGAACTATCGTAAAAAATTGAGCCCAGCAAAATGGTTTAAAAATAGAAGAAAGCAAGAAAATTGATGGATAAAGGGATGCTCTTATAAAGAGCCCTTTTTTTTATGCAAAATATTGGTTGTGGATAGAGCGCAACATCATGTTAACTTTGTTGATAAAGTTGTGAACAATGTTTATAAAGTAGTAATTTTTTATTCATCAATTCATTGGATTCAAATTCAGGTGTATTTTCTGTGTTGATAACTAGTAAAAACAGACTGAAAAGTTCGAACTTATACGGAAAATTGTTGATAAAGTTGTGAACTTCCTTGCTCTAGAAACCCTCTAAATTTGCAAGAATTTGATTAAAACTCATAATAAAACGCAAAAAACCCACAAAATTGTGGGTAAACAAAGTACAAAAAAACTATTTGCCTTCTAATTGCTTCCATTTATTTTGCATAACTGGTGGCTCATAGTTTTGCATTAGTTTTAATAGGTCGTCTGCATTTTCTGCAACAACAAATAATGAAAGTGTATTCTCGTTCATAAATCCTTCTTTTACAGCATGTTTAAGTAAATCTAACACAGGGCTAAAGAAGTGATCAACATTTAATAAACCGATTGGCTTATTGTGGATTCCAATTTGTGCCCAACAAATAATTTCAAATAATTCATCGAAAGTACCAATTCCGCCCGGCAGTGCAATAAACCCATCAGACATCTCGTTCATTAAAGCTTTACGCTCATGCATTGATTCTGTCTCAATGAATTGCGTTAGCCCTTTATGGGCAACCTCTCCACGAAATAATCCACCAGGCATAATGCCAATGACATTTCCACCTTGTTTTAATACTTCATTTGCGATTTCTGCCATAATCCCTAGTCTTGATCCACCATATATTAAATCTATATTATTACTAGCAAATAAGGCACCTAGTTTTTTTGCTTGAAGACTAAATGACTCTCTATTCCCAAGATTTGAACCAGCATAAACACAAATTTTCTTCATAAAATGTCACTTCCTTCGATGTATTTTACTTTATTTTAACATATCTTTCGATTAGGATTGTAAAGATAAAGTTAACTAATTACTTTTTTAGGAGTTGAAAAAATGAATTTAGGTACTATTGGAACAAGCTGGATTACAGAAAGTTTTATCGAAGCTTCAAAGGATAGTAAATTGCTTAATTTAACTGCGATCTATTCTAGAAATGAAGAAACTGCAAGAGCATTTGCTACAAAGCACAACGCTCTTAAGTTTTTTACGAATATTGAAGAATTAGCAACAAGCCCTGATATTGACGTAGTATACATAGCATCTCCGAACTCATTGCACTATGAACAAAGCATTTTATTATTAAAGAATAAAAAACATGTCATTTGTGAAAAACCAATTTTCTCAACAATTAAAGAGTTAGATCATGCCTTTAAAGTTGCAGAAGAAAATGGAGTTTATTTATTTGAAGCAATTCGTAACTTCCACTCACCAAACTTTACAGCTTTAAAAGAAGGTCTAGAAAAAATCGGCCAAATTAGAAGTGCTAATCTGCATTATTTACAATATTCTTCTAAATATGATGCATTCCTTAGAGGTGAGAATCCAAATGTTTTCTCTCCCGAATTTTCTGGTGGGGCATTAGTAGATTTAGGTGTTTATCCAATTTATGTAGTGATTGGTTTATTCGGAAAACCAGCCTCAGTAAATTATACACCTGTTAAATTGCGTACCGGTATAGATGGTAGTGGAACATTAGTGCTAAATTATGAAAACTTCACTTGTAGCATCCAATGCTCTAAAGTCTCTCAATCATATATTGAAAGTGAAATTACTGGTGAAATTGGGACTTTAGTTCTTGATAAACCATCTCCAATTTCAAAAATCACTTTGATTAACCATAAATCGAAGCAACGAGAGTCATTGGAAGTTAGCCAAGTACCAAATGATATGCTATATGAAATCCAAAATATAACTAGCATAATAAAAGAATCAAATCAAACAGAATATGAAAACTTGAAAGAGCTTAGCAAGCTAGTATTAACAGTAACTGAATCTGCGAGAAAGCAAGGCGGAATTATTTTTGGAGTAGAAAATAAAGAAAACTAGCCGATTGGCGAGCCTTAGGTGAAGACAGAGGCGTAGTTGCACTTATACTTAATTCCTAAAATTGGCAACTAACGTCGAGATTTCTTCTGCGCTGCCAATTTATACTTTCTAGTGAAATTAATAAAAATACCAGTTATCCGATCAGTTGGATACTGGTATTTTTTCTTATTGCTTATAAAACATTAATGTTTTCTTCTTGAAAATCAAAAAAGTAAACCTTGGTTAGCAATAAAATAGGCGAAATAACCCATTTGAGATATCGATTATTTATGTAGAAGCTGATTAAAAAGATTAATCAGCTTTATTATTTTTTAATATACAACAACCCATCCAACCCCTGGCACAAAGTACCATCTTCTACCATTCAGGATATAATATCCTCCATGCCAATAACCTCCTGGTCCAGGAAATCCATGTCCTGGTCCATAACCTGGTCCGTGTCCATGTCCATGTCCTTGTCCGTGTCCATGTCCTGGTCCGTGTCCATGCCCATATCCTGGTCCATGTCCTTGTCCGTATCCTGGTCCATGTCCTTGTCCGTATCCTGGTCCATGTCCTTGTCCGTATCCTGGTCCATGTCCTTGTCCGTATCCTGGTCCATGTCCTGGTCCGTACCCTGGCCCATGTCCTTGACCTTGACCTGGTCCATGCCCTTGACCTTGACCTTGATCTGGTCCATGTCCTGGCTGAGCATACCCTGGTCCAGGATATCGACTATATAGCTCATCAAAAATCATGCACTCACCACCCTAAATAGAATCATATCCCTATAACTTATTAATTCTGATAAAGGCATGAGCAAGTACTAAGACATTTAACTAACTTTATTTATTTAATTGATGTTTTTGCCTATGAGTTTATCCTATATTTTAAATACTTACTATAATTTATTATTCAATACATTCTTCAAGTTCCTTATATAAAGCAATACTTTTTAAGTCTAACTCTTCTAGTTCTCGTTGATAATTCTGTAAAATGGTTAGATTATTTTCAACCAACATTTGTTTATTGATTTCACTGACTGCTTCTTCTAAAGAATAGATTTCATTTTCAATGTCTTCTATCGTTCGCATTTTTGTTTTTATTTTTACCGGTTTCGAATACGAATTTGTTTTAATTACTTTTTCTTTTTCTCTATTATTTCGATAGATCGTCATTTTTTCTTTTGCAATTTGGTATTCATCAATAAATTCGAAAAGCCCACCATTGTCTAGCCAATAAATTTTTGAAAATAGCTTATTAATGAAATAACGGTCATGCGAGACAGAAAGAATCGTTCCTTTGAATTTTTCAAGAGCGTCTTCTAATACCTCTCTAGATTCAATATCTAAATGGTTTGTAGGCTCATCTACGATTAATAAATTAATATCTTGATACATAAGTTGAGCTAATCTTAATCTCATTCTCTCTCCACCACTAAGTTGACTTACTTTGCGATAGACCATATAGCCATAAAATAAAAAGCCAGCCAATATATTACGTGCTTCACCTTCTGTAACATGTACTTCCTCTCTGAATTCCTGAAGTACTGTGTGATCTGAATGGACTGGTTCGTAATGTTGTGATAAATAACCGATCTTTACGTTACTACCCAGTTTAATTTTTCCTTCCTCGATTGATGACTGACCTAAAATCATCTTCAACAAAGTTGATTTACCCGTTCCGTTATCTCCTACAATAACTGCTCTTTCGCCATAGTATAATGAAAAGCTAAGCTGATTAAATAAAACTTTTTCCGCAAAGGATTTTGAAAGATTTTCTGCAACAATTACATCTTTTCCACTACGGCCAGATTCCTCTAACTGAAATGCCATTTTCTTTTTTTGTAAGACCGGTCGTTTTAATCTCTCAATTCGTTCTAGTGCTTTTTCCATACTTCTAGCTCTTCTGTGCAAACCTGCATTCGGTGGATTTGCTTGATTAGCCCATTCTCTTAAGCGTTTAATCGTTTCTTTCATTTTTTGTATTTTCTTTTGCTGCTCTTCATAAGCCTGGAATTCTTTTAGTAATCTTTCTTCTTTTTGAATAACATATTGTGAATAATTCGTATGGTATTCGTTAATTTCACCATCTTCTAATTCTAAAATATGATTGACTACCTCATCTAAAAAATAGCGATCATGCGAGATGACAATAATCGTTCCTTCATACTCCTTTAAGTATGAACCTAACCATTCAATAGCGGATAAATCTAGGTGATTTGTTGGTTCATCAAGTAATAGTAAATCAGGTTGTTGTAAAAGGACGATCCCTAATCCAATTTTTGTTTTTTCTCCACCACTTAAAGAAGCAAATTGTTTAGTAAGTAAGTCAGTGATTCCTAATCCATTAGCAATTTTCGCAAGTGAAGCTTCCATCTCATACCCACCGTTATTACTAAACTTCTCTTGTAATGATCCATAACTGACTAGCAATTGTTCTAAAGTATGTTCATCTACCGTATTAGACATTTTTAATTCTAATTGCTTCATTTCATTTTCTATTTTTCGTAATTCTTCAAAAACCGTTAATAATACATCCCTACTAGTCATCTCATTTGGAAAAACAGGAATTTGAGCTAAATACCCTGTTTTTAATCCTTTTTTAAAATGAATTGAACCAGTATCAGGTGCTTCTATACCCGTTAAAAGTTTAAAAATACTAGTTTTACCACTTCCATTTGCTCCAACTAAACCTACACGGCTACCTTGATGTATTTGAAATGATAATTCTGTAAAAAGTGAGTTCCCACCAAACATTTTTGAAATTTTTTCTATACTACATGCAATCATGATATATTCTCCTTCTATTTACCGCACCAATCCATAGAAAAAAGCCATAGACTAATGAACCCATCCATGGCTTAAATAATGATTTAAATAGAAGTGTGTAATCACACGATTATTTTATCAATTGAAGTCGTAGGAAAGAGTACGTTTTCGTTTTATTTGAGTTGCTAAATTGTTAAAAATGGACAGACCTATCCCGTTAGCAGCTAAAAACGCAAATTTTGCACGACAATAATATAAAAATTCTATCATTTGTGCGCAAACCATTTGAAAACGTAACATCTTTTCTACACCTCCTTTTCGAACTTAAATTTATTTAAATTATAAAATATTTTAACTTTTAGCACAATACCTATTCTATTTGGCTATACTTAAAACTGTGACTTATTGTTCGCAATTCATACATAAATATTCAAAAGAAAGAGGAGAAAAAAATGAAAAATATTTTACCTCATATTTACGTTGAAAACTGTAAAGAAGAACTAGAGTACTACAAACAAATCTTTGGTGGAGAAATTAAAAACACACAAACCGGCGATGGTATGGAAATGTTTAAAGGGCACGAAGGAAAATACATACACGCAGAATTACACATTAATGAAAATTGTGTAATTTATTTTGCAGACGCATTTAGACCATTAATAAAAGGTGACAATGTTTGGACAACACTAGACATGAGTTCTGAAGATGAAATTAATTCAATTTATGAAAAGTTATCAAAAGACGGAGAAATTCATATGGAACTTCAAGATACATTTTGGAATTCTAGATTTGCTGTTGTAAAAGATAAAAATGGATTTACTTGGGAGTTAAATTATTCTAAGCAAATGTAACCGAAAAAAAGCGAAGAACTTAAATTCTTCGCTTTTCCTATTTCTTAAATTTGAGTTAAGATGATTGGCTCTCCTTTTGTTACAACAATTGTATGTTCACATTGGGCAACTAAACTCTTATCTGGCGTCACAAATGTCCAGCCATCACCTGACTCGATAATATGATCTGCATTTGCAGAGATAAATGGCTCCACTGCTAATACAAGTCCGTCTTTTAATAAGGCTTTATCCATTGGATCGAAATAACTTAATATATGTTGTGGGCTTTCATGAAGGCTTTTTCCAATTCCGTGGCCTGTTAAATTTTCAATTACATTTAAACCATTTTTACTTGCTTCATTATATACTGCTCTTCCAATTTGGTTTTGCTTTGAACCTGCTTTCGTTTTTTTCATTGCAGCCCAAAATGCATCTTCAGCAACTTTACAAAGCTTCTCTTTTAGTAAGTCACCTTTCCCAACTACGAAAGAGATTCCAGTGTCTGCATAGTATCCGTCTAATGCTGCTGACACATCGACATTAACTAAATCGCCATCTTGAAGTACTCTGTCTCCTGGAATTCCATGAGCTACTTCTTCGTTTACACTAATACATGTTGTGCCAGGAAAATCATACTCTTTTTGTGGAGCTGAAGTTGCACCATGCTCCTCTAAAACTTGTCTTCCGATTTCATCTAATTCTTTTGTTGTCATTCCAACGACAGCTCTAGCTTTCATTTCTTCTCTCGCTAACGCTACGATACGACCGATCTTTCTTAAAGCTTCTAATTCTTGTTCATTATTGATAATCATTTTACTGCTCCTGATTCTATTTAATAATTTGACTTTCTTATATTATGCCATAATATTACTATGTTATAGTCTTTTAAGCACTTATACAACACAAAAAAGGCAGGATTAATGGCAGGAGGTTAGGATACAAGAATGATTTTTAAAGACTAAGGCACTTAGTGATCCCCATAATCTCAACAAAAATTATCTAATTTACCCTTGAAAGGTATAAGGAACAGATGACTCTAATAATTTTTCAATTCCCGCCTTATGATAGGGCATATATTGATTTGCCGTTTGGAGATCCATCCATTTAAGTTGTAGAATTTCCTCTTCATGTGAAATACCTAGATCTCCATCGATTATTTTTGCACTAAATGTAATCAAAATTGCATGATGTCCTCTTTCAGGAAAAAAAGCCTCATTAATTGCAACAATATTTCCAACTTCCACTTCTAATCCAGTTTCCTCAAACGCCTCACGTACTGCTGCTTGTTTTAGTGTTTCATTTTCTTCAACAGCACCACCAGGTAATGTCCATACTTCATTTTCATTTTGTACCATTAAAACACTTTTATTTATTTCATCATAGATAAGCGTATAGACCACATTGACCTTTTTCATTTTG
>Ga0209461_10000308_pt1 | contig 18741 bp, 19 predicted proteins | sample AgamicAsMarz_FD_187162 | JGI IMG/M metagenome (GOLD analysis project Ga0209461, IMG submission 187162) | Agave microbial communities from Guanajuato, Mexico - As.Ma.rz (SPAdes) (version 2) | ecosystem: Host-associated > Plants > Phyllosphere > Phylloplane/Leaf | place: Guanajuato, Mexico... | reverse complement strand
TTATTATTGTTAGTCGGAATAACGCATGAAGACACTATAGAAGATGTTAAATATTGTGCTGACAAAGCAGTTAACCTAAGAATTTTTGAAGATGAACTTGGAAAAATGAATTTTTCATTAAATGATGTTGGTGGCCAGATTCTATCCGTTTCTCAATTCACCTTATATGGCGATACGAGAAAAGGAAGACGTCCAAGCTTCACAGATGCAGCTAAACCAGAAATCGCAAATGAATTATACGAATATTTTAATTCATATTTACGCGAACAAGGATACGAAGTAAAAACAGGCATTTTTGGTGCAGATATGGATGTAACCTTTACAAACTGGGGACCAATTACAATTATGATTGAAAGTAAATAAGCAAATCTTTAACCTCCTTTTCCATAAAGGAGGCATTTTTTTTTTTGATAGAATTAATTATTAAAATAATAACTTCTTAGAGCGAATATACTTAATTACACGGGTTCTTATAAAGAATTTAGAGGAGGTCGCTATATGGACATAATTACAATCGTGTTAATCCTTATCGCTGGTGTAATTTTGTTTACAATCCTCAAAAGTTTCTTTAAAGCACTTTTATTTGTTATTTTAATCATCCTAGTTTATTACGGATTAATGTATTTCATAGACGGATCAGTTGAAAGCATTCAATCTAGTTTAAGAATATTTCATTAGACCATGGTGTGTACCATGGTTTTTTTAGTTGAATTGAGAATATCGGATGTAGTAAATAATAACTGGGAATGGCAAAATAAAACGTGGGATCGCAATTAAGAACAGAGATTCGCAAATAAAACCTGGAATCGCAAATAAAAATCGAGAATCGCAAATAAAAATCGAGAATCGCAATTAAAAATGGAGAATCGCAAATAAAAATCGAGAATAACAATTAAAAAATGGAATCGCAAATAAAAATCGAGGATAGCAATTAAAAACCTGGAATCGCAAATAAAAATAGTGAATCGCAATTAAAAATCAGAAATCGCTAATAAAAACTGATATTCATCATTAAACTTAATAGATTTATAAAATTATCAATAAAATCATCAAGTTTTAATTCAATTTCCACCTTATTTTGTCTAAATCCATAGCACTAAAATTTAAATTGCTTAATCTTCAAAAAACTTGCCTAAGTTTTCAACAGTATTTTGTTTAATCCATTAATTATTTGGACATCCTATAAACAACATACTTGGAAGGAGACTGCAGCATGAGAATAAATAATCGTAATAGTCTAGGATCAGGTAGAAAAGGTGTCTTGAATATGGATTTTCATGAGTTTCAAAATAGGGGACAAGAATCCAATTCATTAGAGATGGCAAGTGAGTTTGGTTTAACTTTAAGAGAAGTGCGTGATTTGAAAAGACAGTTGGAGCGTTCGTAAAAAATTTTTAACTGTTCTTGACATTTGGTGTATCCAAACGTAAGATATAAAATAACATATTGATACATAGTAACATTCCATAGACGGAGAAAAGTAGGATAGAATCTCTTGTAGAGAGAGGAGATGCCGTGGCTGAGAGCATTTCCACAAGTAGACTATTTGAAAGACACTCCTGAGGCTTTATCCTGAACGATTTCTAGTAAGGATAAACGTAATCGGCGTTAACGATGAAAGTGGGAGAACAGTTTATTGTTCTTCAATTAGGGTGGCACCACGGGCTTATAACTCTCGTCCCTACTGTTTTTATTTCAGTAGGCACGAGGGTTTTTTGTATTTATAAAGGTTTATTATTTAGGAGGATTTACAATGTCGATTAATATCCCAAGAGGTACTCAGGATCTTTTACCTGGTACGATTGAAAAATGGCAGTATATTGAAAAGTTTGCAAGAGACTTATGCAAACGATATAACTATAACGAAATTCGTACACCAATCTTTGAACATACTGAATTATTCCAACGTGGTGTTGGAGATACAACGGATATTGTTCAAAAAGAAATGTACACATTTACTGATCGTGGAGATCGTCAATTAACATTACGTCCAGAAGGAACTGCGTCAATTGCTCGTTCTTATGTTGAAAATAAAATGTACGGAAATAGCAATCAACCTACTAAGTTGTACTATATCGGTCCTATGTTCCGTTATGAACGTCCACAGGCTGGTCGCTATCGTCAGTTCGTACAATTCGGTATCGAAGCTTTAGGAAGTAATGATCCATCTATCGATGCAGAAGTATTAGCTTTATCAATGGATTTATATCGTGGTCTTGGATTGAAAAATGTTAAGTTAGTACTTAATAGTTTAGGTGACTTAGAAAGCCGTAAAGCACACCGTGAAGCACTTGTGAATCATTTTAAACCGGTAGCACATGAGCTATGTAGTGATTGTAATAATCGTTTAGAAACTAATCCATTACGTGTTTTAGATTGTAAAAAGGATCACGATCACCCTTCGATGAAGACAGCACCATCGATTTTAGAATATTTAAATGAAGAATCTATGAACTATTTCAAAGCTGTTCAATCTTACTTAACAGCTATGAAGATTCCGTTTGAGATCGATGCTAATTTAGTACGTGGTTTAGATTATTATAATCACACTGTATTTGAAATCATGTTAGAAGGTAAAGGATTCGGTACAATTTCAACTTTAAGTGGTGGTGGTCGCTATAACGGATTAGTTGAAGAAATCGGCGGACCTAATACTCCAGGTATTGGTTTCGCATTAAGTATCGAACGTTTAATATTAGCTCTTGAAACAGAAGGAATCGAACTTCCAATTCAACAAGAAATGGATGTATTCCTAATTGGACTTGGAGAAGAAGTGAAAAAAGAGGCGACTGCTATTTTATATCAATTGCGTAAAGCTGGTCTTGTTTGTGAAAAAGATTACCAAGATCGTAAAATAAAAGCGCAATTCAAAGCAGCGGACCGTTATAAAGCAAAATATGTAGCGGTTCTTGGTGAAGAAGAATTATCTCGAGGTGTCATTAATTTAAAAGACCAAGAGACGGGTGTACAAGAAGAAGTTGCATTAGACATCTTTGTAAAATACGTAAGCTCTAAATAAACAAATGGGGGAATTGAAAATGAAACAACGAACGCATTTATGTGGAGAACTAAGAGAATCACATATTGGTCAAAGTGTAACACTTAAAGGATGGGTACAAAAAAGACGTGATTTAGGTGGATTAATTTTTATTGATTTACGTGACCGTTCTGGACTTGTACAAATCGTTTTTAATCCTGAAACTTCAAGTGAAGCTTTAGCTCTAGCTGAAACTGTACGTAATGAATTTATTCTTCATGTTCACGGGAAAGTAGTATCTCGTGGAGAAGGTACAGCTAATACAAATCTTGAAACGGGAGCAATTGAAGTTTCTGTTGAAAAGCTTGAGATTATTAATAAAGCTAAGAATCCTCCATTTGCAATTGAAAATAAAACGGAAGTAGCAGAAGACCTTCGTTTAAAATATCGTTATTTAGATCTACGTCGTCCAGTTATGTATGACACATTTAAGTTACGTTCAAAAATTACAAAATCAATTCGTGATTTCTTAGATGGTGAAGACTTCTTAGAAGTTGAAACGCCAATTTTAACGAAGAGTACACCAGAAGGAGCTCGTGACTATTTAGTTCCTAGCCGTGTACATCCAGGTGAGTTTTATGCTTTACCACAATCACCTCAAATTTTTAAACAATTATTAATGGTTTCAGGATTTGAACGCTATTTCCAAATTGCACGATGCTTCCGTGACGAAGATTTACGTGCTGACCGTCAACCAGAATTTACTCAAATAGACATTGAAACTAGCTTCCTTTCTCAAGAAGAGATAATGGAAATGTCTGAAAGAATGATGGTTAAAATGATGAAGGAAACAAAAGGTGTTGATCTAGTTACTCCACTTCCTCGTATGAGCTATGATGAAGCGATGAATCGCTACGGTTCTGATAAGCCTGATACTCGTTTTGGATTAGAGTTAATTGATGTTTCTTCTTTCGCTAAAGAAAGTGGATTTAAAGTATTTACTTCAGCTGTTGAAAACGGTGGCCAAGTCAAATGTTTAAATGTAAAAGGTCAAGCTGCAAATTATTCTCGTAAAGACATCGATGGACTTCAAGAATATGCTGGTCGTTATGGAGCAAAAGGTCTTGCTTGGTTAAAACTTGAAGAAGATGGTTTCAAAGGTCCAATCGCTAAATTCTTTAGTGAAGAGGAATTTGCTACATTAAAATTAGCTGTAGAAGCAGAAGCAGGAGACTTAATTTTATTCGTAGCTTCAGATGCTTCAGTAGTTGCAAATAGTTTAGGAGCACTTCGATTAAAACTAGGTAAAGACTTAGAGTTAATTGATCAATCTAAATTCAATTTCTTATGGGTTACTGACTGGCCATTACTTGAGTATGATGCAGATTTAAATCGTTATTTTGCTGCTCATCATCCATTCACTTCACCTGTTCGTGAAGATATTGATAAATTAGATACAGATCCAGGTAGTGTAAAAGCTCAAGCTTATGACTTAGTACTAAATGGTTACGAGCTTGGTGGAGGATCAGTTCGTATATACGAAAGAGACATACAAGAAAAGATGTTCAAATGCTTAGGATTTTCTGAAGAAGAAGCACAAGCGCAATTTGGTTTCTTAATGGAAGCATTTGAATACGGAACTCCACCACACGGCGGAATAGCGCTAGGTTTAGACCGTATTGTTATGTTACTTGCAGGTCGCTCAAATTTACGTGACACAATTGCATTCCCTAAAACTGCATCAGCAAGTTGTTTATTAACAAATGCACCAAGTCCAGTTTCTTCTGCACAATTAGAAGAATTAGCGTTAAAAACAACTGTAGAAGAGTAAAATAGAAAGGAAGGGTGAAGGAATTAATTTTCTTAATCCTTTCCTTTTTCTTTATGAAGGATTAAGAAAAATTCTGTTTTTCTTTAATTCAAGCTTGATGTCAATAGCTTGTATCATGTATATTTAAATCATTGTAATCTGATTAAGATAGTGGGAGTTGAATAAATGTTACACCAATTTTCTCGTAATGAGCTTGCTTTTGGTAAAGCAGGTTTAGAGCGATTACAAAACAGTACGGTAGCTATTTTAGGTATTGGAGGGGTTGGCTCATTTTCTGCAGAAGCTTTAGCGCGTTCTGGAGTCGGACGTTTAATACTAGTGGATAAAGATGTTATTGATATTACAAACGTGAATAGACAAATTCATGCTTTATTATCAACAGTTGGAGAGCCTAAAGTAGAAATGATGAAGCAACGTATTCTTGAGATTAATCCTGAGTGCGAAGTAATTACACATAGAATGTTTTATACAGAAGAAACATTTGAAAAGTTTTTCGAAATTCCATTAGATTATGTAATTGATGCTTCTGATACAATTACATATAAAATTCACTTAATTAAAGAGTGTCGTCGTCGTGGAATTCCACTTATTTCAAGTATGGGTGCCGCTAATAAGATGGATCCAACTCGATTTAAAATTGCTGATATATCAAAAACAACTCACGATCCTATTGCAAAAGTTATTCGAACTAAACTTCGCAAAGAAGGTATTCAAAAAGGAGTAACAGTTGTCTATTCGGATGAAAGTCCTATTGTTATTCGTGAAGATGTACGTAAAGAAATCGTACCAGATGAAAATACAAAAATTCGTAAAGCAAAAATGCCACCATCTTCAAACGCCTTTGTACCATCAGTTGCCGGCTTAATCGCAGCTAGTCATGCAGTTCGTGAATTAATAAAGGATATTGAAATTAAGCGTGTAGGTAAAGAATAACCAATACTACTGGCTGTAGGAATTAATTTCCTACAGTTTTTTTATTTATTAATGTAAAAACTACCTTCAATAGGAGGTGTTTGATGTTGAATAGAGCCTTGAAAGTATTTTGTACTTTCGGATTATCATTATCAATATTAACTGCTTGTAATAGTACAAGTGACGTGGAAAAAGATTCAAAACAGCATCATGTAGATAATTTATCCAATCGGATTAATGTTAAGTATAAAAAGAAAAATAATGTTGTAGAGAAAAATGGTAAGGTTGGCAAAGATGGCGTCGTTAACGATATGGAATCGATTGAAATGAATAAACGTAAGCCTAATAAATAAAAAAGACCCCCAAATTATTGGGGGTTTCAGTCTGCCCGAAAACGCTCGATTTCTTCGTTACTTCGTCTGTTGAGCGGTGCTTAATTACCGTCTAAGGTAACTTCGATCCTCACCAGGATTCGCGCCTCGAAAGAAAAGCGCTTGCAATCAGTCTGTCTGAACCTCAAGTTTTTTGAACTCAGTCTGCTCAGATACATTACCGTATAGGGTAAAAGGGCATTACATATTTAAATCCTTCTCATTTTTAGAACTATTTTTACGTCTTTTCACAAATTGACGGCCAATTAGAGAAATAACTAATAGTCCAACTACAAGAAGTAGAATTTGAAGATAGGATAAGTTAAAGTATTTAGCACCGGTAACAATTAAAAGTGTAGATAACGTACCTTTAATAATAAAAAATATAATAATCCATAAACCGCCTTTTTTCCAATTCATTTCATTATACTCCTTATTATTGCTTGCATTTTGTTACTTCATTATACAATAGTACAAGTGATAATATACTTTGAATGTTTTACATTATTTTGTCCAAATTTATTCTGTTAAATTGATTAATACATTTTGTTTTTTTTGGATTAATGTTTTTAGATTAACAATTTTTTTGTTTAAATTTTCATTTTCAATTTTTAATTTAACTACTCTTTCTTTTAACTGCATATTTTCCTCCGAAGTTTGATGCTTTTGTTCGAAATTCATTAAGAATTGAATGACCATTTGAATAGTCAGTGAAGGAGAATTTATAGGATTATTTAATTTGGTAACATCTTTAGGGTGGTTTATTTCTCTAAATTGATCTTTTGATAGTTTTCGGTATCTAGACGCACAAGCTGTCTTTGTCCGATTAATAATATTTGCTACCATTTCAAATGCTTCTTGCTTGGATTTACCTTTGCTTTCGTATTTTTCAACTAGTTCAATTAATGTGTTTTCATCTTCCAGTGACCATTTTGTTTTTGGGGCATTCATTTTTTCACCTTCTTCATTTCATCTATTATTATCTTCACCAAATAAATTAGTAGTAAAAAGAAATATTTGCGAGGTGCAGATGAAAAATGTTTCCAATTCAATTACAATAGTAAAAAGAGTTATAAAGGAGGGAGAAAAATGAGTCATGAACCTCTAGCATACCGTATGAGACCAAGAACGATTGATGAATTAATTGGTCAGGAAAAAATTATCGGAAAAGAATCAGCGTTATATCGATTAATACATAACGGAAGAGTTCCTTCAATGTTAATACACGGGGAACCTGGAATAGGTAAGACTTCGTTTGCCCATGCAATTGCTGGTACGGTTGATAAACGTTTTGTAACTGTAAATGCGACTACTTCTGGTAAAAAAGAACTTGAGGATATCGTTCATGAGGCGAAAATGTTCGGTGAGATCATTCTTTTTGCAGATGAAATTCATCGTTGGTCAAAGCTGCAACAGGATTATTTATTATCATATGTAGAAAGCGGATTTATCACGTTAATTGGGGCAACAACTGAGAATCCATACCATGATGTTAACAGTGCGATACGATCACGCTGTAACCACATTTTAAAATTAGAACCGCTTTTACCAAAACATATTTATAAATTATTAGATAAAGCCTTGAGAGATGAGGATAGAGGATTAGGAAATTTGCAAATTCAAATTTCAGAGGAACAAATTTTAAAAATTGCTCATGGAGTAAACGGAGATGCAAGATCATCATTAAATATTTTGGAATCAATTGTATACGGTTCAACAAAAGAGTCTGACGGAACGATTGTAGTACAAGAAGAAATTATTGACGAATTTCTTCGTTCAAAAGGTTTTAATCATGATAAAAATGGAGACTTTCATTATGACACATTGTCTGGTTTCCAAAAGAGTATTCGTGGAAGTGATGTAAACGCGGCACTTTATTATTTGGCGAGACTCATTGAAGCGGGCGATTTAACTAGCATTATTCGAAGATTATTAGTGATTGCTTATGAGGATATCGGATTAGCTGGCGATCCATGGAAAGTTGTCCTGGCTTGTGAAGCCGCAAAGCAAGTTGGATTTCCTGAAGCAAGAATTATTCTTTCAAATGCAGTAATTGAGCTCTGTTTGTCATCCAAATCTAATTCTAGTGTCATATCGATTGATCGAGCATTAAATGATGTGAGAAGTGGGCTACATGATGATATCCCAGCGCATTTAAAAGATGCTCACTATGCTGGAGCGAAGGATATGGGGCATGGGATAGGTTATATTTATCCGCATGATCATCCTTTAGGTAATTTTGGCGGTTGGGTAAATCAACAATATCTTCCAGATCGACTAGTAAATCAAGTTTACTATAAACCAAAAGAAGCAGGTAACGAAAAACGTTACGGGGCTATTTTTGAAAAACTACAGCAGTTTAAGAAAAATCGTAATCATTAATTAAAGAGAAGGTAGAAATAAAGCGAAATTGGTCGCTTAATCTACCTTCCTTTTTAATATGATCCACTCTATTATGATTAAATTTATTAATAAACCTACCCATATATTAACATTTAGGGCTTCCTCAATCATTCGTTCTCTTCCACCAGGTAGATCCAATCCATTTAGCAAAAAGTAGGCTAATAATATAAATGGCACTAAAACTCGACCACTTACTGCTACTAAAGTGATTCCAAAACTTCGAGTCATCCAGATTTGGTGGGCTATGTAATGTTTCTTCTTTGCGCTAAGAATACCTTTAATTGTAGTGAAAATCCAAAGTATAGCTAAAACAAGAAAAGACATTACTTTTGAAAAATTATCAATATAAAATATTACAATCAATGACAAAATTCCGCTTATAAAAACGCTAGTATAATAAATAGTTCCGATCATTCGATGGATTCTCGGATTACGAGAGCTAATCTTTTTTACAAACGACAAGAACCCAGCAATTAAAGCAATAAATGCAAAACAGATATGTGTAATTAAAGCAGGGTATTGAATTGAAGTTGAACTAATTTGGATACGACTTTTCTCTGGATCAATAAGAAAATAAGGAGCCATAAAAGGAACAATGACACAAAGCGAAATTATAAATAAAATCCACCAACTTTTTTTAGAATTCATAAATAAACCTGTCCCCCGATAGTTAGTTTGATATATGTAATTTAGTATAAATATCTTTAAGTATTATCATAACAACCTAATATGAACGGAACATGAATAAAAAAAGCCGAGATTCGAGTCTCGACTTTTAAGCACTTATATCATTTTCAAACACTTCAATAGTTGGAGAATCAACTAAATGACTAGTCAATAATTTAATCTCGAGGAAAAGTAGATCCGGTTTAATAAAAGTTGAAGGGATTGATAAAATCTCTTCGTCATCTTTATCATAGAAAACAATATAATTTACTTTTCGTTGATATGCTGCCATTTTACCTTCGTTTTTACCCCATTTTCGGAGTTCGATTGTCATCCGGTTTATCTTATGAAGCTCAATCGACTTTAATTCATTACCTTTTTTTAAGGATAGCTGTCTACTTGTTAAAATTAATTTAGATTCTTTTCGAAGTTGAATTGTTGCATACACTTTATATAAGAAAATAATCCATAGTAAAGCTAGTAATAAAAAATAAATAGGATCGTGATTTCCAAAAGCAGTACCTGTTCTAACAGCAGTTAGAAATCCAAGAAAATAAGTACCAAAATGCCAGCTTGGCTTTGATTCCAAAATGACTTCTTGACCTAATTTATCGTTTTCTTCTTTATTTAATAATTCAAGTTGGGTTTTATGTTCATCCTCAGTATATTTATCCCATTTTGTAAATGCCGTAATTGTTTCATCATAAAATCGTGGACTAGGAATTTGGTCAGAAATATAAGCCCCTACATATGCAGCCATCCAATCATTTTCTTCCCAATTTTCTTGCTGACTTCGAAATTTAGTTAAATAATAAGTTACTTCTTGTTCATAATAGTTTGAAGTATCATAACGCTTTATAATTTCAATCTCGTCGGGAATCACACCAAAATCTTCATGAGTAATTAAATAAAGAAACAGTCTGTTTTTCACAAAACTATGTTGATGCTCTTCCGTAAATGTGTATACATCTTTCTTTGAAAATTCATTAAATTTTGTATAAAACCATACCGCAGATTCTATATTATGAGCACAATAATCAAGAATTTCTTTTTTCATTTGTACGCCATGTTCCATCAGTGATATAACAGCATCCACTTTTAGGTAAGGATCTTTATACTCAAGTGCTTCTTTTAAATATTCAAGCATGCGATCGTCATAATAATATTGCATTAATTGAAGGCAAATACCCATTTCTGTTCGAACAATGAGGTAAGATTCCTTCCAAGCCTGGTACACATATTGTAAGTTGTAATCTTGATCATAATTTAAATATGATTCTCGTTTAAGCTTATATAAAACTTTAATTTTTTCGATTATATAATCGTTCTCAGCGGATGAAAAAGGTAAAGAAATTGAATTTCTTTTACATAATAGAATCAGATGGAAAATTGAAACTGCAGTTTCTTCATTTTCGATTAAACGTAATAGTTTTTTTACAAGTTCTGGAGCCCAATTTGTCTCTTCGAAAATGAATTGAACATCGATATCAAGCGAGTATCGTTTACTATTTTTTTCAATGATTCGTATATAAGCATCTCTAGCTAACTCTGATTTCAGACTTATTAATAAATAAAGAGCTTGAAGTTTTGCTCGTTCACTATATGCTTCAAAATTCTTTTCGATTGGAGTTATTAATTCTTGGAGTGCAAACTCTGAACAAAATCCAACTAAGTGATAACTTCCATCATCCCAATCTTCTATTGATTTCGGGAAATTGCTTCCCGCTTCTTCTAATAAATAAATTAATGATTCAATAGAAGCACCTGATCGAAGAGACTTTCTAAGTTGGTCTATGCCTTTTGCGCGCTCATATAGATCTTGGTTGCGTAATTGCTTTACTATTTTCTTGAATTTTCTTTGTACAGCCAACTTAAAACCTCCTCTAGCTTCTTTTTAATTCCAATATATCATAATAAGGGTAATGAGAAATAGTTAAATAGTCTTGTAGTGTATTTGTAGAAATAAAAATTCAGGTCTTTTACCTTATTTTTTGTCACAATTGGATAAATTTTACAAAAAGTTTTGAAAATTTATTTTTAAGCTTTTATAATAATAAGAACAAGCTGTTCATATTTTAAATAGAACTTGTCCAATCCTAGCGATCATTTCGATTAACTTATATTCGAAACGAAAGTAGGAATTTTTTTTGTACCTAAATTAAGAATGGAGGATGAACATGGTTAAGCTCTATGTCCTGGCGGTTGTCATTGGTGGAGTGACCGGATTTATTTTTCACATCCTGTTTAACAAAGGTACGATTATGCTCCCGGTGAGACGAAAGAAAGGCTTTTATTTAGGTTTTCTTGCAGATATTTTATTTGGAGCAACAGCCGCGACATTATTTGTTTCTTTATTTATACCAGAAAACATGTTAAAAGATATGCGTATGGTAATCGGATACTGTATATTAGCTGGTCTCTCATCTCAAAGCTTTCTTTTAAGCAGGGCACTTAACACTGAACGGGAAAGGGTAAGTTCACTGCATAATATTTCTAAGCAAATTGTGTAGTATTTTCAATAATTTACTTGGCAAAAGATGGAGGAGGCATGTAATGAGGCTAGTGTTAACACCCGAAGAGAAAGCCATTTATTTAGATTTATTAGAGGATTTATTAAATGCTGATACTGAATACGAAATTAAAAGTATCGAATTCCAAGTCATAAGCTTTTTAAACAACATAAAAGAATCTAGAAAAAATGTTGAAGATTTCGGTGAAAAAGCGGCAGCTGCTCAATTCGTACGTGCTGGTAAATTGAAAAGTTAAGTAAGCAAAAAACGAAAGTAAATAGACTAAAATAGAAAACACCCCTAATGTCGTATAGTTAAACTATATAACATTAGGGGTGTTTCTTTTTTGTAGATTTAAAGAAATCTTAATCTTTTTCCTCGATTTTGAGATTACTAGATAATTAGCGAGAATGATGGAGTAAAAATTTTAGAATTTATAAAGCGTTGAAGTTCAAGTTAGTAAACTTACCTGACTAGTTATTAACATAGATGGATATTGCACTTTTCCAATTGGTTTAGTGCATTTTTTTCCTGGCATGTGAATTTATAGGATAAATAGTGTACAATAATTGTATTACTACAGTTTAAAAATAGGATAAATCTGATAAAAATAAGAGATACAGTTTATTGAACGGAGTGAATTAATGAAGATTTCAACTAAGGGAAGATACGGACTGACAGTTATGATTGAATTAGCTAAAAGATATTGTGATAAACCAATTTCACTCAAGAGTATTGCGAAAGCACAAAATCTTTCTGAGCATTATTTAGAACAAATTATTTCATTATTACGTAATGCAGGATTAGTTAAGAGTATTCGTGGAGCATATGGTGGGTATATTTTAACAAAGGAACCGAATGAAATTTCTGCAGGTGAAGTGATAACTGCACTTGAAGGATCATTATCTCCAATCGAAAATCTTGAAGATGAAAATCCTGCACAAAGAGAGTTATGGACTCGTGTTCAAAAAGCGATTAATGAAGTGTTAGACCATACGAGTCTTGAGGATTTAGCAAAATTAGAATCTGATGATTTAAATGGATATATGTTTTATATTTAATTTTAGTGCGTTCAAAGATAGTTGAACGCTTCATAAAGAAAGGATTTAATAAAAATGGAACGTATTTATGTAGATCATGCTGCGACTTCTCCAATGCATCCAGAAGTAATTGAAAAGATGGTTGTAGAAATGCAAGAGACTTTTGGGAATCCATCTAGTATTCATTCATTTGGCCGACAAGCTCGCCAAAAGATTGATACAGCACGCATGATTTGTGCTAATAGTATAGGATCAAAAGTTAACGAAATTATTTTTACAAGCGGTGGAACGGAAAGTGATAACCTTGCTGTTTTAGGCGCTGCTTTTGCGAATCAAAAATATGGTAAGCACATTATTACCTCAAGCATCGAGCATCATGCTATATTACATACATGCCAGGCTCTTGAAAAGGAAGGCTTTGAAGTTACGTATTTACCTGTTGATCATACAGGTCGTGTGAATGTAGAGGATATAAAGGCTGCACTGCGTGATGATACAATTTTAGTATCAATTATGATGGTTAATAATGAAATCGGAACAGTTCAACCAATTAAAGAAATTGGTGAACTTCTTAGTGACCATAAAGCTCATTTCCATACAGATGCAGTACAAGCTTACGGCTTAATTCCAATTAATGTTGAAGAACTTGGAGTCGACTTTTTATCCATTTCCTCACATAAAATTAATGGACCTAAAGGTGTAGGTTTTCTTTATGTAAGTGAAAATGCAATTTTTACACAATTACAATATGGTGGACAGCAAGAGCGTAAACGTCGTGCGGGTACAGAAAATGTTCCTGGTATTGTTGGATTAGCTAAAGCAGTAGAAGTAATTCACATCGAAAGAGATGAACGGATAGAAAGCTATTTGCGTTTCCATGAAATTTTAAAGAATGTTCTAAAAGAAAATGGAATTCGTTTTGAAAAGAATGGAAATGACTCGTTTTTTGCACCACATGTGTTAAACTTATCATTTGAGGATATTTCTATTGAATCATTTTTGGTAAACCTTGATTTATCAGGCATAGCAGCTTCAAGTGGGTCTGCTTGCACAGCTGGTAGTATAGATCCTTCACATGTTTTAGTTGAAATGTTTGGAATAGATTCACCTAAAATACGTTCTTCGGTTCGGTTCAGCTTTGGTTATGGAAATACAGACGAACAAATCCGTATACTTGGAGAACGTGTATCTTCAATTGTAAAAAGATTAGTTAAAATATAAATTTTTATAGTGCGAGGGGATATTATTTATGAATAAAAAAGATCCAAAAGACACTCGCGTAGTAGTAGGAATGTCAGGTGGTGTAGATTCGTCTGTAACAGCATATTTATTGAAACAACAAGGATATGATGTCATCGGTATTTTTATGAAAAACTGGGATGACACAGATGAATTTGGCGTATGTACAGCAACTGAGGATTATGAAGATGTAATTGCAGTTTGTAATCAAATAGGAATTCCGTATTATGCAGTGAATTTTGAAAAGCAATATTGGGATAAAGTGTTTACCTATTTCTTAGATGAATATAAAAAAGGTAGAACACCAAATCCAGACGTAATGTGCAATAAAGAAATTAAGTTTAAAGCATTTCTTGAACATGCAATGGAGCTTGGAGCAGATTATGTAGCGACAGGTCATTATGCTGGAGTTGAGTTTCGTGACGGAGAATATAAAATGTTACGAGGAATTGATAGCAATAAAGACCAAACTTATTTTTTAAATCAACTTGGTCAAGAACAACTATCGAAAGTTATGTTTCCACTTGGAGGCTATTTAAAGCCTGAAATCCGTAAAATTGCTGAAGAGGCAGATTTAGCGACAGCTAAGAAGAAAGACAGTACTGGAATCTGCTTCATAGGTGAACGTAACTTTAAAGAATTTCTAAGTAATTATTTACCTGCACAACCTGGTGAAATGAGAACAATGAACGGGGAAGTTAAAGGTAAACATGATGGACTTATGTATTATACAATTGGTCAACGTCATGGACTTGGAATCGGTGGAAATGGTGACCCTTGGTTCGTTGTAGGAAAAGACTTAAAAAATAATATTTTATTAGTTGAACAAGGTTTTCATAATGAGTTGCTTTATAGTAATGAAGTACTTGCTTCTGATATTAGTTGGACATCAAATAAACCGAAAGAAGGTTCATTTATATGTACTGCTAAATTCCGTTATCGTTCTGAAGATAATGAAGTAACAGTTCACATTTTAGATGATAACTCCGTAAGAATTCTTTGCCACGAAAAAATTCGTGCAATCACTCCAGGACAAGCCGTTGTATTTTACGACGGGACAGACTGTCTAGGTGGAGGAACAATTGATCGTGCATTTATCGATGGTAATGAATTAACTTATTTAAGATAAATCTATTTACCCCAATCATAATGGTTGGGGTTGTTTTTTTGAATGGAAATACATAATTTATCGTAGAAATTTTGAAGAAACGTTCCTTTGAAATGTATACTATGGTGTGATAGTGTTAAATAGATATATTAAGTTTCTTAAACTGATTAAGTACAGAAAATGGAGTCTATTAAAAATAATTGAAAGAAAATACATAGAGGTGTCATATATGAATAATTTTGAACGTGGAGTAGCAGCCCTGCAAGAAGGTAACTTAGAGGATGCAGCTAATTTTTTAACGAAAGAAATTGAAGAAAATCCTACTAATACATTAGCGTATGTTAATTTTGGTCAGCTTTTACTATCGATGGGAGATGTCGAACGAGCTTGTCGTTTTTTTGAAAAGGCTTTAGAAATTGATCCAGAATTGGCTGCAGCGCATTATGCAGTTGGAACAGTGTATTTTGAAGATGGAAAGTTTGAATTAGCTAAAAAACATTTTCAACATTGTGTGAAACTTGGCATGAATGATAGTGATGTCCATTTTATGATTGGATTATGCTGTGTTAATAATGGAGAAGATCGTTTTGCACTTCCATTTTTTCAACGAGCGATTGAACTAGATGATAAAGATGTTGACGCATTATTCCAATATGGCCTTACTTTAGCTAAATTAGAAATGTTAGATGAAGCAAAAATTAATTTAGAAAAAGTTTTACAATTAGATGAACTTCATGCTGATGCACATTATAATCTAGGCATAATTGCGATGTTTAATGATCAAGTTACTATTGCGAAAGACCATTTTAATAAAGCGATTGAAAGTCAAGATGATCATATGCTTGCGATGCATGCTTTAAAAGTAATTGAAAATAAAGAAGTAGATTGAAACTAGTTTAGTTGTGTAAGTTCGGGGAGGTGGAGAAATGCAAACCCAAAGTGAAATGGAATTGTTTGTTGATGAGACACCATATATTAAAGGGCATATCACAACAATCATCTTTTATAATGCAGAAAATTTTTATACTGTTGCAAAGGTAAAAGTAGTTGATACAAATTTATCAAATTGTGAACAGGAAATGACCATTACTGGGAATATTCCAAGGATGAATGAAGATGAAACATATACATTTAAAGGGATTGTAAAAGACCATCCGAGGTATGGTAAACAGTTTCAAATTTCATCATTTGAAAAAGAACTTCCATCTACTAAAAAAGGTGTTATTCAATACTTATCATCAGATTTATTTAAAGGAATTGGAAAGAAAACAGCTGAGAAAATCGTTGATCATTTAGGTGAAGGTGCAATTAATAAAATTTTAGATAATGCAGATAGCCTGGAAGGTGTTCCCGGGCTGGCAAAATCGAAAGCTACAGAAATTTATGAAACAATTCTATCTCATCAAGGTCTTGAAAAAGTAATCAGCTTTTTAAGTAGCTACGGTATTGGAACGGGTTTATCGATTAAAATTTATAAGACTTATAATGAATCAACTCTAGATGTTATCAGAACAAATCCATTTAAGTTAATTGAAGATGTGGATGGGATTGGGTTTGGAAGAGCAGATGAAATTGGTCGAGCAATCGGTATTACAGGGAATCATCCAGATCGGATACGAGCGGGTTGTATTTATATTTTAGAACATTTATCAATGCAAGAAGGACATGTTTATATAACGCAAGATCAGTTTATTGATGAAACTAGACAATTATTAATGAAACAGGATAAAGAACTTGTCGAAGCAGTCGACATTTCTCGGGAAATGAAACGATTGGTAGCAGACGGAAAGCTAGTAATGGAAGATGAGAGAATCTATTTAGCTGCACTTTATTACGCTGAGAAAGGTATTGTAAATGCGATCCAAAAGTTATTAAGCAGTGCTCCAGATTTAGGAGAAATGACTGAAACTAGATTTGCAAAAGAGCTAGAAGACCTCGAATCAAAAATGAATGTAAAATATGCCCCTTCTCAAGCACAAGCAATCAAAAAGGCTATGGAGTCAGCTATGATGGTCCTTACAGGTGGTCCAGGGACCGGTAAAACGACAGTTATTAAAGGAATTGTTAATCTGTTTTCAACAATCCATGATTTATCATTAGATCAGCATTCTTACCCGAAAGATGATCCATTTCCTTATTTGCTTGCTGCACCTACAGGTAGAGCGGCAAAAAGAATGAGTGAAGCAACTGGATTACCGGCAGTAACAATCCATCGTTTACTCGGTTGGACAAGAGAAGGGGAGTTTAGCCATCATGAGGAAAATCCTTTAAATGGAAAGTTACTAATTATTGATGAGTTTTCAATGGTCGATGTTTGGTTAGGGAATCAACTACTCAAAAGCATTCCAGAAGGATGCCAAGTCATTTTTGTAGGGGATGAGGATCAACTACCTTCTGTTGGCCCAGGTCAAGTCTTAAAGGATTTATTAAACTCTGGTACAGTTCCAACAGTACGATTAAAAGATATTTACCGTCAATCAGAAGATTCTTCGATTATTACGCTTGCACATTATATAAAAGATGGAACAATATCCGAGGATTTGTTTGAACAAAGAAAAGATCGTTCATTTATCGGTTGTTCAAGTCAACAAGTTGTTGAAGTCGTCAAAAAAGTGTGTGAAAACGCCAATAAAAAAGGTTTTCCTGTAAGAGATATCCAAGTATTAGCACCGATGTATCGAGGCCCAGCAGGAATTGATGCTCTAAATGAAGGGCTACAAGAAGTGTTTAACCCTAAAAAAGAAAAGCAACGTGAAATGAATTTTGGTGATACAACTTTTCGTACAGGTGATAAAGTTCTCCAACTCGTAAACATTCCTGAAAATAATGTTTTTAATGGAGATATGGGTGAAATTGTAAACATTTTTTTCGCCAAAGAAAATGTAGAACAACAAGATATTATAATCGTTTCATTTGATGGAAATGAAGTGACGTATACTAGACCAGATTTTTCTCAATTAACTCTTGCTTACTGTTGTTCAATTCATAAGTCTCAAGGTAGTGAATTTGATATTATTGTGCTTCCAATTGTCAAAAGTTATTATCGAATGCTTCGAAGAAATTTAATTTACACTGCAGTGACAAGAAGTAAGAAGTTCTTAATCATGTGCGGTGAACAAGATGCATTTATTCAAGGCATTGGAAGAACAGATGATGGTCAAAGACAAACTACTCTATGTATGAAACTAAAAGGGATTGAAAATGGTGAAGTACAGCTAAACGAGGATTTACCATTTCAGCTATCAGACGAATTACCAAATCTTTCACCTTATGATTTCTTGTAAATGACTAAGAATATATAGTGCAAGACGATTCCTGTACTAACGTATATTTTAATGAAAATTTGGTCACAATGCTTAGAAACATTGCCTTTTTTAGGCTAAGGGAGCGAGCGTTGTGATTTGTCCAAATTGTCATAGTAAAGACTTAGGGAAAATAGGTGTAAATCAATATTATTGTTGGGGATGTTATATTGAACTAACAATTAATAAAGGCATAATTTATACCCACCAAGTTGAAGAAGATGGTACGTTAAGTTCGTTGGATGATTTATTTGACGAAGAGGATCGAAAACTTAGTATGTAGGAGTGGGTAATTGATGGCTAGAAAAAGCTCTTTATTAGGTTTAGGTTTAGGTGCAGGTGCACTTGCGATGAAGTTAATGTACGATAACAAATGGCTTAC